>Ga0154725_1025_pt1 | contig 81415 bp, 68 predicted proteins | sample Rifle2008BG16ft_FD_105733 | JGI IMG/M metagenome (GOLD analysis project Ga0154725, IMG submission 105733) | Deltaproteobacteria bacterium RBG_16_49_23 | reverse complement strand
CAAACAATGAGTCTGTGACGACCAACAAAAATACAGAAATAAATATTGCTTTAACAGCCACTGATCCAGATGGGGATAATCTGACCTATTACATCGTCACACAGCCTTCCCATGGAACCCTTTCAGGAACACCTCCGAACCTAACCTACACTCCTACTTCAGGCTACACCGGTCAAGATTCCTTCACCTTCAAGGCAAATGATGGAATAGGGGACTCCAATATTGCCACGGTTTCGATAACAGTTGTTGCGACAATTACCTATCCCGAGAGCTGGGTAAGTGTAGGTCCTGAGGGGGGCAGTATATATGCCATAGTTATCGATCCTAATAACTCAAACGTCATCTATGCCGGTACGTCCGCTGGAGTATTCAAGAGCACCAATGGAAGGAGCACCTGGAGTGCAATCAATTCCGGGATAACATATCTATATATTAAGGCATTAGCGATCGATCACAACAACTCGAATATCTTGTATGCCGGGACTAATGTTGCCGGGGTTTTCAAGAGCACCAATGGTGGAACTAATTGGAGTGCCAGCAATTCCGGACTGCCAACACCTCTCCAAGTTAGAGCCTTAGCTATTGATCCATACAACACCAACGTCATTTATAGCGGGGGTATTATAACGGGTGGAGTTTACAAGAGCACAAATGGAGGAGCCAGTTGGTACGCAATTAATTCAGGGCTGACAAACATCTTTGTTCATACGATTATCATTAATCCCATTAACTCAAATATCATATATGCAGGTACTGAAGGTGGGTTTTTTAAAAGCACCAATGGAGGCGGAACATGGACTTGGAGTGCAATCGTTCCAGGATTGCCAGGCATTGAAGCGATGGCCATTGCCATAGATCGCAATAATACCAACGTCCTTTATGTTGGGACCTGGCGAGGGGTCTTTAAAAGCATTGATGGGGGAACTACCTGGGGCGAAATCAATTCGGGGCTGACAAACCTGCATATCAATGCCCTAATTATCGATTCCTATGACTCGAACACCATCTACGCTGGAACGTATGGTGGAGGAGTTTTTAGGAGCGTAGATGGGGGGATCACCTGGAGTGCAATTAATTCAGGACTGACCAATCTTAATATCAATTTCAATGCTATGGCCATTGATCCCAATAACTCAAGCATTGTATATGCAGGGGCTGGGGGCGGGGTATTTAAGACCCAGGGTTCTTTCAATGATGTTCCTGTTGGCTACTGGGCGTATAATTACATCATGGGAATCTACAATGCTCAAATAACCCAGGGCTGTTCCGCGAATCCTCTGCAATACTGCCCGGGCAATCCTGTGACGAGGGAGCAGATGGCGGCATTTATCGTGAGGGCTGTATTTGGAGAGCCTCCAACAAACTATTGTGGGGGTGTTGACCCGTTTACAGATGTTCCTGCGGGTAGTTGGTCTTGCAAGTACATTAAGAAACTCCTTGAGCTCAACATCACACAGGGATGTGGAGGTGGGAACTATTGTCCTACAGACAATGTCACCCGGGAGCAGATGGCGGCTTTCTTAGTAAGGGCAAAGGAGGGAGATCCTCCTTTGGACTATTGTGATACGGGCTCACCGTTTGAAGATGTTCCCCATAGCAGTATCTTTTGTAAGTATGTTAAGAAACTCCTTGAGCTCAACATCACCCAGGGATGTGGAGCGGGTATGTATTGTCCTTCGGATGACGTACTCCGAGACCAGATGGCCGCCTTCCTTGCCAGGGCATTTTTGGGGATGCCGTAATACTTTTTACATCAGTTTTTGAGGAGAGCCCCAATTCCCTCTATTCCATATAGAGACCTGATTGTGATAAAATAAAGATGGGATGGATTGAGAAGACAGTCAGGAATCCGGACTATTTAGAGAATTAATAATGAGTCCATAATTGATCCCGATTTAATCGGGATGAAAATCTCCCCTAACCCCTCTTTGCCCTCCGGGCCAGAGGCCCTATGGGCCGGAGGCCAAAGAGGGGGAATCCCTCCCTTTTGTAAAGGGAGGGAGGAGGGATTTGGTTTCCAGTGTCCATTCAATTATGGACTGATTAATAAGCGCCAATCCCCGGCATCCATCCCTTCATGTTCATAAGGCGAAGAATATCAAAGGTAAGTATGCCGAGGGAGGGGAGACAGATTATTTTGGGGTTTGTTTCAGGAATGTAGAGATTCCTGTGGTGAGTACCTTTCCATCCTCTGTGGCGAGGCTTGCTTTTGCCTTTACCAGTTTCTTATGGACCTCCGTGATCTCTCCGGAAACAACAAGCGGCTGAAGGATTGGGGCGGGGTGTTTGAACCTGACCTCCAGGGAGGCCGCTATCGCATTGAACCCCAGGTGATAAACGAGATTGGCCATGGCCTCATCCAAAAGGGTGCAGATCATCCCGCCGTGGACGACTCCGTCCCAGCCCTGGTAGGCTGCTTCAAAAGTGAATGCGGCGCGGATGGCCTGTTTTTCCGGGTCAACATCAAACTTAACTTTTAGGCCTCTCGGATTATTTTCACCGCACACAAAACAGTTTCCCGTCGATACAAACTCCATCTTAACCTCCAGATTATCCACCCTTCCCAAGCAACATTATAAAATCCCTCCCCACCTCCCTTTTTCAAAGGGAGGAGAAACATAACACTTTGGTAAAAAGGAAGGGGGGAAAGGGTCAGCCCTGAGCGGAGTCGAAGGGTTGACTTGGTTTTAGGGGTATCATATAGTCTGAGTGAAAGGATTGTCAACTGCGATCAATTAAAAAAATTGAAATAAACTTTTTAAAATCCCTCCCAGCCTCCCTTTGCCCTCCGGGTCAGAGGCCCTATGGGCCGGCGGCCAAAGGGAGGTAAAATATTCCCCCTTTTGACAAAGGGGGATTCACCCTGTTAGATATTTTTTTTCACTTTCAATAATTGGATATTGACCTGCTATCTAACAGGGTGAAGGGGGATTAGATAACCTCTTTCAAAAAGCTAAAATGACATTAAAGGGTTGGATATGGAACAGATTGATCATTATCTGCGGGTGGCTGTTGCAGCGGCAAAGGAGGCGGGCCGGATCCAAAGACTTCACTTCGGCAAGCCCCACTCCGTAGAATTTAAGGGAGAATTCAATCCCGTAACAGAAGTGGACAAGCTATGCGATCGAGCCATTACACAGATCATCTTTAACTCTTTTCCTGACCACAACATCCTGACAGAAGAGAGTCCTTTTAAGGAGAAGGGGTCTCCCTGGAGATGGATCATCGATCCACTCGATGGGACGACCAACTATCTTCATGGATATCCCTGTTTTTGTGTGTCGATCGGACTTGAGGTGGAAGGTGAGGTAAGGCTTGGAGTGGTTTACATTCCTCCCCTCAAAGAGCTCTTTCATGCGGAAAAGGGGAAGGGCGCCTTTCTCAATGGTAAACGGATTGTTGTCTCCCGGATTGATAAATTAAACAGAAGTCTCCTCGCCACCGGTTTTCCTTATGATGCTCACGAGCATGCCGATTTCTATCTCCGGTATTTCCGTCAGTTTATCATCAAGAGTTTTGCCATTCGAAGACCCGGCTCAGCGGCCATCGACCTTTCTTATTTAGCTGCAGGCCGTTTCGATGGATTCTGGGAATTTAAACTCCATCCCTGGGATGTGGCTGCAGCCAGTCTCATCGTGACCGAGGCAGGGGGAAGAATGACCGACTTTAAGGGTCAGCCCTTTAATATCTATTCCGAAAAAATCCTTGCCTCCAATGGACGGATCCACGAGGAAATGCTTCAAACGATCCAGGAATTGGAGAGATAAAAAAACATTTCAAATTGCAAATTTCAAATCGCAAATTGGAGTAACCCCACCCTACCTCCCCTTATAACTCCCCCTTCCTCCACTTAAATTAAGAGGGGGAAGAAGGTAGGGGGCGTTAGGATTGGGAGGAGAGGAGGGGTTATGAAATCTGAAATTAGGTTCTGTGATTGAAGACGATGGATAAAAAGAGACAATCCGACCTTTTTAATCGTGAGGAAAAAGAGTTTTTAGAGAAAGAAGCTCCGCTTGCCGACCGGTTGAGGCCGAAGAGATTGGAAGAGTTTGCCGGCCAGAATCACCTCCTGGGCCCGGGGAAGGTCCTCCGCCAGGCCATTGAATCGGACCACATTCCTTCCATGATCCTGTGGGGGCCGCCGGGATCAGGGAAGACGACCCTGGCCATGCTCATTGCCTCTGTCACAAGCGCCCGTTTCATCGCCTTCAGCGCTGTGCTCGCCGGTGTAAAAGAGATTAAGGAAGTCGTCCACGAAGCTGTGGAGGAGTGGAAGTACCGGAAGAGAAGGACGATCCTCTTTGTCGATGAGATCCACCGGTTCAACAAAGCCCAGCAGGATGCTTTTCTGCCCCATGTCGAGAAGGGGACGATCATTCTCATTGGCGCCACTACGGAGAATCCTTCCTTCGAAGTGATCTCACCGCTGCTCTCACGCGCAAAAGTCTTCACCCTCCGTGCCTTAGCAGAGGCGGAGATCGAAGGGATCCTGATCCGGGGACTGACGGATCAGGAGAGGGGATTGGGAAATTATCTGGCTTCCATCGATCCGGATGTGATCAAAGGGATCTGCCGGATAGCCAATGGAGATGCAAGGGTGGCGTTAAATACTCTTGAGATGGTCGTCCTGACAACTCCACCCGACCCGAAGGGAATCCGGCAGATCAAGGGAAAGGATCTGGAGGAGGTCCTTCAAAAGAAAAGTTTTATCTATGATAAATCGGGAGAGGAGCATTATAACCTCATCTCCGCTCTTCACAAGAGTTTGAGGGGAAGCGACCCTGATGCGGCGCTCTACTGGCTTGGAAGAATGTTAGAGGCCGGGGAGGATCCTCTCTACATTGCCAGGCGGATGATCCGGTTCGCCTCCGAAGATGTGGGGAATGCTGATCCGCAGGCCCTCCAGATAACTGTTTCAGCCATGCAGGCCTTCCACTTCATCGGCCCCCCGGAAGGAGAATTGGCCCTTGCTCAGGCGGCCATCTACCTGGCGACAGCTCCGAAGTCGAATGCGACTTATCTCGCTTATCAAAATGTGCAGAGGGATGTTCGTGAGTTGGAAAACATGCCTGCCCCGCTCCATATCAGAAATGCCCCCACCTCTCTGATGAAGGAATTGGGTTATGGGAAGGATTATCAATATCCTCATGACTATCCGGACCATTTTGTGGATGAGGAATATCTTCCGGAAAATCTGAAAGGAAGAATATACTATCGCCCAACCGACCAGGGGTTTGAAAAGGAGATCAAAAAAAGATTGGAATTCTGGAGAAGCAAGAAAGGCGAAAGACAAGGATAATTAAACGGTCCATAATTCTATTGACATTGGGTTTCATCTTTAATCATACACCTTAGCAGTTTCCCCCACCCCCACCCCTGCCTGCGCCGAGGCTTCGGCAGGCAGGCCGACCCTCCCCCCTGCCTTCGCCGAAGCGGCTTCGCGCAGGCAGGCTGAAGGGGAGGGAAATTACTACATTCCTCCCCCATCAAGGGGGAGGCTAGGAGGGGGATGGGAGCCTGTCGGAAAAGTGTTCATTTCTTGATTTGTCATTTTAATTAGCTTGTGATTGGTACCATTATTTTTTCTGTTTGACGCCTTCACGGGTCATGGGGACGAAGATCACCGGCAAAACATCCTTTGTTTCCATCTTCCCGCCTCGCTTCACAATCTTCTTCAATTCCTGGTAAAAAGCGCCCACCGGAATGACCATTCGTCCCCCCTCCTTTAACTGATCGATGAGGGGTTGGGGGATGTGATCGGGTGCGGCAGTGACAATGATCGCATCGAAAGGAGCAACCTCAGGCCATCCTAAGTATCCATCGCCGGCTTTCACCTTAATATTTCTATACCCCAGTTCGAGGAGCAGGCTCCTGGCAGAGGCGGCGAGGGGTTCTATAATCTCAATGGTGTAAACTTCCTTTACCAGTTCAGCAAGGATGGCGGCCTGGTATCCTGACCCTGTTCCAATCTCAAGAACCTTTTCTTCCCCTTTCAGATCCAATAATTCCGTCATCAAGGCGACGATGTAAGGCTGTGATATCGTCTGCCCCTCTCCAATGGGAAGAGGTTGATCCGCATAGGCTTGGGACTGATAATCTCCTGGGACAAAGCGATGACGTTCCACCTTAAACATGGCAGAGAGCACCCGTTCATTCTTCACGCCACGGCCTTTGATCTGTGTTTCAACCATCTTTTCACGCATGGCTTTGAAATCCCTCCCGGATTCCGATTTGGCATTTCCCATGTCGCCGCCACATCCGGCAGAAAAAATAAAAAGTATGATCAATGCGGGTATAAAATAGTGTTTTGCCCTCATTTATTAAAACCTAAATTGAGCGATTTATTATTCTAAATGTTGCCGCAACCTTTGGGTTGCGTGATTTTACCTGCCCGCCGAACCTGCCTTCGCCGAAACGCTTCGTGCAGGCAGGCAAGTTCTTTGGCAGGCGAGTCGGAAGCGATTTCTCACCCAACGGGTGAGAGGAAACCGCAGGCTAAAGCCTTCGGCTACAGGTTCTTTTCAAAAGAATCGCTCAATTTAGGTAAAAGCTATCACAGTCATAAAATTCTTGTCAATTCCTGCCATACGGGCCGAAGGGTTGACAATCCTTCAACCTATCTGATAGTTTATAATGGAGTGATACCAATGTTCAATAAGTTCGTGAAGATTTTCAGCCTCATTCTTCTCCTCTCCATCACCCTCTCTTTCTCCATCCTCAAGGGACAGGATCAAAGCCGGGGCAGGATCCGGTCGCCGGAAATTGTTTTTTTTGGAAAAGAGGAGACAAAATGGACAGAGGAGCGGGAGATTCCTCTTCCCATTATTGCAGCTCAGGGAATTAAAGAGGAACCCGCTGCCGGGTCCTTCGACCTGAGAGAAGATCAGATCGGACCCATGAGGAAGATGAGCCCCTCCACGACTCAACCCGGCTGCGCCTACACAAGCAAGATCACCAGAGGGATGACCACCGGAGACAAAGCCTTTTACGAAAGGGGAAGGCACCACTATCTCCAGGGAAATTATGAGGATGCCATACACCTCTTCCGGCGGTTGATCGAAGAGCACCCGGAGAGCTTATGGAGAGGCTCTGCGATATACTGGCTGGGAGAGTCAAAGTTTCGTCAGGATAAGACGGAAGAGGCTTTTGCCTATTTTAAAAAGGTAGTCGATGAATATCCTGACAACGAATTCAACCCTTATGCCCTTTATTCATGCGGGTGGATTCAACTGATGAAGGGAGCCTATGAGGAAGGAAGCCGGTTCTTTCGCCGGGCCTATGAGAAAAACCCCAATCTTTCCATTGCCCAGTCGTCACTCTTCTGGTCAGGATACTGCCTCTACCATCTGGGACAATATCAGGAGTCGATCAGGGAGATGGAGACGCATCTCCAGAAACATACTGAAGGAATATGGAGGCCGGAAGCCGAGTATCTGATGGGTGTCAATACTTTCAGACTCCAGAAGTATGAGGAAGCCGTTACTTTTTTCAGGAATTTTTTAAGGCGATATCCCCGCCATCCCTTAGAAGAGAGCGGTCGATATGCCCTGGCCTGGAGTCAGGTCTCTGTTGGACATTATGCCGAAGGGAGGAAAACCTTCGAAGAGATCCTTTTGAGCTTTCCCGGCACAAAACTGTCGGATCCGATCTTCTGGGGAGTGATGAAGACCTACCTGGGAGAGAACGAGACTGAAAGGGCGACTCAATTCTATCAGAGATTTCTCTCCCAGTTTCTTATCTCACCCTGGGCCGAGCAGAGCCTCTTTGATATCGGGCGATACCATTTCAAAAAGAAAGAGTATGCCTATGCCGTTTCCACCTTCCGGCAGTTTCTCAGGACTTATCCTGAGAATGATCTTCAGGAATGGGTCTACTTCATGTTAGGGGAGTCCCTTTTCAATCAGAAGGATTATGCCGGCGCCATCGGCGCCTACCGGCATGTCTTGTGGTCGAAACGAAGAGCACAATTTGAGGACCGGGTCTATTCGAGGCTGGGATACAGCCATTTCTTATTGAAGAATTATGATGAGGCCATCGGATACTGGGAAAGGCTTCTCAGGGAATTTCCCGATCACCCGGAGAAAAATGAGGTCTTATACTGGCTGGCGGAAAGTCACCTGCTGAAAGAGGATTACCGGAATAGCATCAAATATGTGGATCAAATGAAGGATGATCCTGCTTTTTATCCCCGTGGTTTGACCAGTCTGGGGTGGTACCACTTTCAAAGGAAAGAATGGAAGGAGGCCAATCACTACTTCCTCAAAATCGCAGCCGAGTTCCCCAAGTATCGATCCAACCCTCCCATCTCCCTTTTGATCAGCCAGTGTTATTTAAACCAGAACAATTATGATCAGGCAAAGACCCATCTGGTCAGCCTGGTCAACTCGCCTGAAGAGGAGGGGAAAGAGAAGGGATATTATCTTTTGGGATGGATCGCTTACAGGGAGGAACGATTCGATGAGGCTTTGAATTATTTCGAGCGGTTGAGGGAGTTTTTCCCTTCGAGTTCCTATCGTGACGAAGCTCAATACTGGACGGGCTGGTCCCACTTCCGAAAAAAAGATTTTCACCGGGCCATCGAAGCGTTTCAACGGCTCGCCCAGCAATACCCTGAAAGCCCTTTCGCCCCGTCCGCCCTGTTAAAGGCAGGCGATGGCTTCTATAATCTCAAACAGTACGGCAATTCAATCCAGACCTATCAACAGCTCATCAAAGAGCACGGGAAATCGAAAGAGGCGCCGGAGGCTGATTATGGAATCCTTCTCGCCCTCTTTCAAGAGAAGAGATATGAATCGTTCATCAACCGGGTGGAGATTTTCCTGAAGCGGTATCCCCAGCATCCCCTGGCGGGTCAGGCGCTGATGCAATTGGGAGAACACTACCAGCAATCCCGGATGACGGAGAGGGCCTTGAAAACTTATCAGGAGTTGGTTCGACTCTATCCTCACAGCGAATGGGCGGAAGAAACACAATTTCGCATCGCCCTTCTCCTGAAGACGGAGAGGCGATGGGCGGAAGCCACAGACGAGATGGAGCGATTCATTAAAAACCATCCGAAAAGCCATCTACTCCATGAAGCCTATCTGGAAGCAGGGGAGCTTCACCTCCTCCTCAAAGCTTACCCGAAGGCACTGGAACGATTCGAGTGGGTGACCAGAAATCATCCTAAAATGCCACTGGCAAAGAGGAGCTACCTGGGGATGGAGGAGGCCTACCGGAGCCTGGGAAAACCTGATGAAGCGGAAAAGATTTTGAAGGAGTATGTCGAAAAATTCCCTCACGATGAGACACGTTTTGAAGCCTATTTGGGAATAGGACTCCTCTCCCTGGCCCAAAAAAGATTTCCGGACGCCATCACCTCTCTCTTGACCGCCTTACGAAGCCCTGAAGAAAGGATTGCCAGCCAGGCCCAGTTCAAGTTAGGGGAGGCCTATGCAGAGGCAGGCAACAAGGAGCCCGCAATCCTCCAGTTTTCAAAGGTCCTCTATTTGTATCCTCATCTCCCGGAATTGATGGAAGAGGCTCTTCTGAAATTGGGAGCGCTCTATATGGAGGAAAAAAGATTCTCTGATGCGAGACAGGTCTACCAGAAACTCCTGGAGAAGACGAGCCGGGAGGAAAGACGCCAGATGGCCAGAAAGATGCTCCAGCAGATTCAGGAAGGGGTCGCCCGCCAATGAAAAGGGAGAAGGAGCGAGTTCGAAGAAAACGGCTTTCCTTTCTGATCGGCCTCCTAATTCTTGCCGTGGGGTTTTTCGTATGGGCGCTCCTTTTCATCCCTGCCCTGCAACCCTCTCTCGAACAGGAATGGCGAACACTGAATAAAGAGGTAAGAAAGATTCTGGGATTGGAAAAGAGGAATGAGATCCCGCCGGAGGAGAAGAGAATCCGGGAGGAAGTGATCCTGAAGAAGATGGAGGAAGCCAGTGCACAGCAGGACTGGCGGGTTCTTGCCCCTGAATATCCCAGACCTAAAAAGATAGAAGCCGCCACGGATGAAGAGAAGATGAAGGCTCTCAGGAGTTCTCCGGAATTCAAAGAACTGACAGGAGAATTCAATGAATATTTGAGAAAGAAAGAGGATCAGTTGCTTCCGGAACCTCCGGTCCCATCCATCAAAGAGGCTTCGCAAATACCGAAATTGAAAGACAGAGGCGCCGAGAAGATTATCGAGAAGCTGTTGGTTGCAAAAGAAAAGCCCTCACCGGAGAAAGCTCTGGAAGAGAACCTTCAACTGGGAATCAAAGGCGCTCTTGTGACGCGAAAGATTTTAGAAAGGCTGCCGCCCCCTCAGATAAAGGTGAAGGTGGAAGCGGAGATTGAGATGACCGTCTGGGTTTTACCGAATGGGATGGTGGACCGGGTCATCCCTGTCCTGAAAGGGGATGCAGAATTGGAAAGGGTTGCAGGCCAGTACCTGAAACAGTGGCGATTTGCTCCCCTCCCGAGGGATCAGGCTCAGGTGGAACAGTCGGGAACGATTCCCATCAAGTTTAAACTTCAATAGGCCCATGGCTATCAAAACACGCAAGAAGCATCTCTTCTTTTTGCTCCTCTTCCTTTTTCTCTTCCTCGGGTTTTTCACCTTCTTCGGAGATAAAGGAATTCTTCATCTTCTCCGGTTGCAGAAGGAGCTGGCAAAGATCAAAGAGGTGAACATGAAGATGGAGGAGGAGAGCCGGAAATTGAAGGAAGAGGTGAGGCGGCTTCAATATGAGAAACGATATATCGAAGAGATTGCCCGGAGAGAGTTGGGCATGGTCAAAGAGGGAGAAATCATTTATCAGTTTGATCTTCCTGAGGATAAAAAACGAGATTCTAAGACCAAATAGAGGTTTATAACATGAAATATGAGGGGATGATCTTCCGGCCACCCAGTGAGGCAGAGAGCCTGATCCTCCAGGTCACGGTGGGTTGCTCTTTCAATAAATGTACTTTTTGCGGGGCCTACCAGGGGAAGCGTTTCCGGGTGAAGAGTTTCGAAGAGATCAAAGACGATATCGATGAAGTGAGTCGCTGCAAGATTGGAAGAGTCTTTTTAGCGGATGGGGATGCCTTGATCATCCCCCAGAAGAAACTGCTCCGGATCCTATCCTACCTGAAAGAAAAATTAAAAGGGCTTGAAAGGGTAGGGATCTATGCCAATGCTAAGAATATTCTTCAGAAGGATGTGGAGGAATTAAAAGCTTTAAAAGACCTGGGGGTGGGAATACTCTACCTGGGTCTGGAGTCAGGAGATCCTGAAGTGTTGAAACGGATTAAGAAAAATGCCACGGTGGACCAATTGATCCATGCCGGGAGAAGGGTGAAAGAGTCCGGAATTCTCCTCTCCGTTACGGTGATTCTGGGCATCGGAGGAGTGGACCATAGCCAGGCCCATGCAGAAAACACGGGAAAGGTCCTGTCCGAGATGGATCCCGATTATGTCGGCGCCCTTTCCCTCATGATCGTTCCGGGAACACCCATTGAGAAAGAGATCGAATCAGGAAAATTGGTTTTGCCTACTCCTTTCGGCCTAATCCAAGAACTTGAGATAATGATAAGGAATAGTCGCATGACGCATTGTTTCTTTGCATCCAATCACGCCTCAAACTACCTTCCCCTTCGCATTCAACTCCCGGAGGAGAAGGAGGAAGCCCTCCGGCGCATCCGTGAAGTCCTCAAGAGGAAGGATCCAGCCCTGTTGAGACCAGAATATTTGAGAGCCCTCTGGAAAAAAGATGGGGAGATTAAGAAACTATAAAGAATAGGCAGTTATCAGTGATCAGTAATCAGTTTATAAATCATTAAATAGAGTCTTTTTATAAATGCTCTTTTTCCGTCATGCTGGACCTGATCCGGCATCCAGACGCCATCCCGACGAAAGTCGGGAACCATCTCAAAGACTAGATCCCGGTTTTCACCGGGAACCCTGGATTCCGGCTTTCGCCGGAATGGCGACCTTTTTGGAAACCGTTAGTTTATAAACAGACACTTAATATACTACCATCAGGACTATTCGAAAGAGGTATTATGATAACAGATTTTGTGGATACAGAGATTCGGGTCAGATATGCTGAGACCGACCAGATGGGAGTGGCGTATTACGCCAATTACCTGGTCTGGTTTGAAGTGGGAAGAGCGGAGCTCTGCCGTAAAAAAGGATTCCGATATGCTGATCTGGAGGCATTGGGGTATCGACTGGTTGTTTCCGATGTCCATTGCCGGTATCGAAATTCGGCTAAATATGATGAGACCATCATCATCCGGACCGATCTGAATCGCCTGAATAAACGGATCATCACCTTCGGGTATCAGGTCCTTCGTGAGGACGGAAAAGAGGTGATCGCCGAGGGAGAGTCCCAACATATCTGTATCGATTCGACTGGGAAAACGAAGAGCCTTCCCGAGAAGTTTTTAACCTATCTCGCCCGGTAATGATGAATCTAGGCCGAACCCATTCTGTTTTAGAATCGTTTAGAAAATTACTCTCAAATCCCCCTATCCCCCCCTTTGCTAAAGCGGGGTAAGGGGGGATTATCAATTTTCATTGTATGAGGGTGACACACCCGTCATGAAGGATTTCTTAAGCAACCCTGATTATCTTCCTCTCCCCCTAACCTCACTCCTTTCTGAAGGACGGACTGATTTTTTTTCATTTGTGCCCACTTGGTGCAAGTAGGGTGGTCGAAAACGTCATTCAGGGTTGCTTATTAAAAAGTGATAAACAGACTTAAAGCGACATCTTCTTGTTATTCCTGTTGAAAATTGAGTGTGAATAGGATAATGTTCCGGCAATGGATTACAAAAAAATATTAATTTTAAGACTGAGCGCGGTGGGAGATATAATCCGGACGCTTCCCGCGGTCAAGGCAATAAAGGCAAAGTTTCCATCTGCCTCTATCACCTGGATTGTCGAAGAACCTTCAAAACCCCTCATAGAAAGCCAGCCGGAAATTGACGAGGTGATTCTCTTTCCAAGAAAGCGATGGTCGGAAGGGTTGAAGTCTGTAAAGGGGTGGTGGAAGACAGCGAGGGAGGCACAAAAATTTATTTTTTCCCTCCGAGGAAAGAGATTTGATTTAGTTCTCGATTTTCACGGCATCCTGAAGACCGGTCTCCTCTCCTTTCTCTCCGGCTCTCCTCGACGGATCGGATTTGATCGAAGATCGACCAAAGAGGGAAATTTCCTGTTTTCGAATGTAAAAGTGAAGCTTCCAAGAGGGAGAATCAGTCGGTTTGAGAGAAATTTTAATCTCCTGAAGGGAATGGGATTAGAAGTCCAGCCCGATAACTATCCCCTTCATATTACCGCGGAGGAAAGGGAGTATGTGAAATCATTTTTTAATCAACTCTCTCCTGCTGTGAGGAGTCCTTCCATCGCCATCCATCCAGGAACAAGCCCGAAGACGCCATATAAAAGGTGGTTTCCGGACCAATATGCCCAACTGGCAGATCGATTAGTCCAGGAAATAAATGCGACGGTGCTCTTTACCTGGGGTCCGGGCGAACTGGAATGGGTAAAGGGGATTCAGAAGAGGATGAGAGAAACTTCCATACTCGCTCCCCATACCTTTTCTCTTACCCAATTGGGGGAGGTATACAGGCATTGTGATCTCTATATCGGTGGAGATACGGGCCCAATGCATATCGCCTCTTTGATGGGAATTCCAGTGGTGGTTATTTATGGTCCTACGGATCCGGTTGTGAATGAACCATTCGGTCCCCATAGAAAGGTATTCAAGAATGTGGGTTGTAATCCATGCCGGGACCGTTCCTGCAAGGAGCTCAAGTGTCTGAAGGAAATCACGGTCGACGATGTTTTTAAAGCTGCGAGGGAGGTTTTGTTTGAATAGCGTACGGAGAAGATGAGAAGGGGACGGGAAAGAGCCTTGAAGTCCGATTTCAGTCATGTGAATCATATTTTGGTGCGGGGAGTGAACTGGGTAGGGGACACTATCCTGGCCTATCCCTCGGTCCAGGGATTAAAGGAGCTGTTTCCTCGCTCTCACCTGGCTGTTCTTGCCCCAAACCATCTCATTGACCTATGGAAAACATTTCCCTATGTGGATGAAATTATCCCTTTTCAAAAAAGGGGCGGGGCCGGATCTATTTTAGAGGATGTAAAGCTCAGCCACTCTTTGAAGAAGAGGGGGTTCGATCTTGCCCTGATGCTACCCAGGTCTTTCCGTTCCGCATTTCAGATCTATCTGGCCAGGGTTCCGGTCAGGGTTGGTTATCAGGACGAAGGGCGATTCCTCTTTCTCACCCATAAAATTAAACGGACGGAAGAAGTTCTTCGCCTTCACCGTGTCCATTATTATCGAAGGCTGATGGAGCCTCTGGGTCAGTTGAAAGAGGTTCCATCTCCCATACTCTTTCTCAGAGAGGAAGACCGAAGATGGGCTGAAAAGAGACTTAAGGAACTGGGTCTTCTGGACGGGAGGCCTCTCATCGGTATTAATCCGGGGGCCGCTTATGGGCTGGCGAAGCGCTGGTATCCCGATCGATTTGCTGAGCTGGGAAGAAGGCTTTTCGGGAAATGGAAGGCTACTGTGATTATTTTTGGGAGAAAGGAAGAGCAGGTCATCGCAAAGGAGATGATGCAATCTCTGGGAAGCGGAGGGGTCGATTTAACCGGGGAGACCGGTCTCCTTCAACTGGCCGCCCTTCTGGAACGGTGCCGTCTTTTAGTGACGAATGACACCGGAACCATGCATTTGGCCGCGGCCGTTGGGACTCCGGTCGTGGCTATCTTTGGCTCAACAGATCCTGTGACCACCGGGCCGTGGGGGGATGGCCATGTGATTGTGAAGAGAGAGGTTTCATGCAGTCCATGTTTGAAACGAGTCTGCCCTACTGACCACCGATGCATGAAACTGATCACCGTCGATGAAGTGGAAGATGTGGTTGATAAGAAATTAAAAGGACTTATTGAATAACCAAACACCAAGCACCAATCATCAAATAAGCTCCAATAACCAATGACCAAAATCGAAACAGAAATTTTTATTTACTCATTTACCTCCAAAATACCTCCTCTCCCCTGGCGGGAGAGGAATGAGGTGAGGGGGTATGGGATCAATTATTCACCCCCACCCTCACCCTCCCCCATCAAGGGGGAGGGGACTTAGTGATATTATCATGGTGCGTGGGTGACGTATTCGCCATGTAAAATTTGTTTGGTTATTGGAATTTCTTGGAATGATCTCATTAGATTGATGGAATGAATAGGATGGTTGATAAACTTCCCATCTCCGTTTATGTTCTGACCTTTAACAACCTCAGGACGATTGAGCGGTGTTTGAAGAGTCTGAGATGGGCCGAAGAGCTCGTGGTCGTTGATTCCTTGAGCACGGATGGGACTTTTGAAGTCTGCAAGCGGTATACCGACAAGGCCTTCCAGGTTTCCTGGAAAGGCCATCGCGATCAGTATCAATATGCGGCGGATCTGACCACACGCGAATGGATCATGTTCGTCGATGCCGACGAAGAAGTTCCTCCGGAGCTGGCGGAGGAGATTCGAAAAGAGGTAGAAGGCGGGGCTAAAGGTATTGATGGTTTCTTCGTCTATCGCCGGACCTATTATCTTGGGAAGTGGATTCGGTACGGCGGATGGTATCCGGACGGAGAGATACGGCTCTACCGGAGGGATAAAGGAAGATGGGAGGGAGCCCTCCATGCGAAGGTCGCGGTGGATGGGGAAGTATCCACTTTAAAGAATCAGTATCTCCACTACACCTACCGGGACATTTCGGATCAGATTCAGACGATCGATAAATATTCCCGGATTGCCGCCGAAGACATGGCCCAGAATGGAGAGAAGTTCAGTCTCTTCAAACTCCTCTTCCACCCGCCTTTTCGGTTTATCAAGGAGTATCTTTTTAAGTCCGGATTTCGGGATGGGTTGCCGGGATTGATCATCGCCGTTTCGACGATGTTCTATGTCTTTATCAAATACGCCAAGCTCTGGGAGTTGAAAAACTCAATTAAATCCCTCCCGGCCTCCCTTTTCCAAAGGGAGGAGATTCCTGCCCAAAATGTGATTCCCCCTTTGGAAAAGGGGGATAAAGGGGGATTGAATAGTGTGTCAAAAGGCTAAAGTGATACAAAATACTAAAAAGGAGAAGAAAAATGGCCCTCAATGAGAATGCCTTTCAGGGAAAGAGGGCGCTGGTGACGGGGGGATTGGGTTTCATCGGATCGAACCTCTCCGCCCGGTTAGTGGGGTTGGGAGCGAAGGTAACAGTCGTTGATAATATGATGCCCAGGCTGGGAGGAAATCTTTTTAATGTGAAGGAGATCATGGATCACATTCAGGTCAACTTCAGCGATGTCCGGGATGAACACTCAATGGACTATCTGGTGAAAGATCAGGATTTCATCTTTCATTTGGCCGGTCAGGTGAACCATGTGGATAGCATCCGGAATCCCATTCAAGATCTGGATATCAACTGCCGGGGAACACTCGTCCTTCTCGAATCGTGCCGTAAATATAACCGGGAGGTGAAGGTCATCTTTTCGGGGACAAGAGGGGAATACGGGGCCAGTGTTAAACTTCCGGTTGGAGAAGACCATCCCACCAATCCAAAAGGCATCTATGCGGTGACCAACCTCTCTGCGGAAAAGATGGTTCTGGTCTATCACGATGTCCATAAGATTCCGGGAACCTGTCTAAGGATTACCAACACCTACGGACCCCGCCATCAGATGGCTCACGATGAATATGGCGTGCTGAACTGGTTTATCCGGAAGGCCATCGACGATGAGGCCCTTCCTGTTTTCGGGGAGGGTCATATATTAAGAGACTTTCTTTATGTGGACGATCTCGTTGGCTGTTTTCTTCAGGTAGCCGCCTGTCCGGCGGCTTATGGGGAAGTCTTTAATGTAGGGACAGGCATCCCCTTCAGTTTCATCGATCTGGCCAGGAAGATTGTGGAGGTTGCTGGGAGTGGGAAGGTTGCCTTTACGGAATTCACACGGGAACGGAAAGAGGTGGAGCCGGGAGACTATTATACCGATATCTCCAAAATCAAGGGCGTGGTCGGTTGGACGCCGAGGATCGGCCTGGAAGAAGGGCTCCGAAGGACGATTGAATTCTACCGAAAACACAAGGTGGAATACTGGGGGTGAACAATTTCGGAATGCGAAGTGTGGATTGCGGAATCTGAAAAACAAATTACAAATCTTTCTATTCCGTATTCCGAATTCCGAAATCCGCATTTGAGGTTGGCATGGTTCCTTTTATCGACTTAACCAGACAGTACAAAGCAATTGAAGAGGAGATCCTTTCTGCTACGAGGCGAGTCTTTGAGAAGGGGCGCTTCATTCTGGGGGAAGAGGTTTCTGCGTTCGAAGAGGAGTTCGCCCGTTATTGCGGGGTTCGGTATGGAGTAGGAGTGAATTCCGGAACGGATGGACTCTATCTGGCTTTGAAGGCGGCTGGTATCAAGCAAGGCGATGAGGTTATTACTGTCGCCAATTCATTTGTGGCCTCAGCCATAGCGATCTCCTTCACGGGAGCCAGGCCCCTGTTTGTGGATATCGACCCTGAAACCTATAACATCGACCTCAATGCATTGGAAGGTTTATTGAAAAAACGAAGGACCAAAGAGAGGAGAGGAATGATCAAGGCCATCCTTCCCGTTCACCTGTATGGCCATCCGGCAGAGATGGAAGGAATCATGGATCTTGCCAGGCGCTATCATCTTCTTGTGATCGAGGATGCCTGTCAGGCCCATGGAGCGGAATTCCGAGGGAAAAAGGCGGGTTCCTTTGGCGTGATGGGCTGTTTCAGCTTTTATCCGACCAAGAACCTGGGCGGGTCCGGAGATGGTGGATTCGTGATCACGGATGATCATAAACTTTATGAGAAACTCCGGCTTCTCCGGTGTTATGGAGAGAAGAAGAAATACCGGCATATTCTTCAGGGGGGGAATAGCCGCCTGGATGAAATTCAGGCCGCGATCCTGCGGGTTAAATTACGATATCTGGACCAGTGGAATGAGCAGAGAAGAAAGAAAGCTCTCCTCTATAAGAAAAGGCTTGAGGGATCGGGAGTCATCTGCCCTGTTGAAAAAGATGGGGTACGCCATGTCTATCACCTTTTCGTTATCCGGTCGAAAAGAAGAAATAGCCTTCAGGCCTCGTTAAAAGAAAAGGGGATTGAAACCCTCATCCACTATCCTATCCCGATTCATCTCCAGGAAGCTTATAATGACCTGGGATACCGGAGAGGAGATTTTCCTGTTACGGAGAAGTGTGCCCGGGAAATCCTTTCTCTTCCCTTCTTCCCCGAGTTGAGCCAGAGAGAAATAGACGAAGTGGGAGATCGAGTTAAGAATTTTTGCAAGGGGCGTTAAGATCGATGGGATACAGGGCATGGATCGATAAAATCCTGGGTTTTCAGCATCCTCATGATAAAGTGGTCGAGATCTTTATCCGCTTTGGACGTCAGGGAAAGTTGTTAGATGCTCCTGCGGGGACAGGCGCTATTTCGAAGAAGTTAAGAGAGGCAGGGTTTGATGTTTCTGCAGTAGATATCTGTCCAGAACTTTTTTGTGCGGAAGGAATTTCGTGCGACCAAGCCAACCTCAACATGGACTTGCCTTTTCCGGATGAAACCTTCGATTTTATCCTCTGCTCGAACGGCATCGAACATCTGGAAGCCCCTTTTCAATTTGTCAGAGGGTGTTTCCGGATTCTTAAAGAAAGAGGCAAACTGGTGGTCACGACGCCGAATCTCCTTAATCTAAAGTCAAGAGTGGCCAACCTCCTTGTCGGTTACAACCTCTTTACCGGAAGGCCATGCAATGAGGTAGATGGGTTTTTGGGCGGGGACCACATCCATCTCGCTAACTATTATGAATTGAGGATTAATCTACACCGGAATGGTTTTCGGATACTGGAAGCCGCCACCCATGAGTTTAGCAACTCGGCCATGCTTCTTTTCTTTCTATTCCCTTTTATCTACCTTGCAACCTATAGAGCCTTTCGCAGGGAGAAGAATCCCATGCAACGGGAGAGGAACCGGGAGATTTTTAGCCACGTTTTATCGGCAGATCTCGTCTTCGGAAAAAAAATCTTTCTTGTTGCCGAAAAAGATCCCCGATACCTAAAGGCAAAATGAAGGTTCTCCAACTCTTCAGCGATTGGAAATGGACAGGCCCCTCCGAGCCCATCGTGAACCTCTGTCAAGAATTGGAAAGACGAGGACATGATGTGACCCTCGCCTACCGAAAGCCCCCCTTTCCCGTGGAGGACAGTTTAGAAAAGAGAGCCCATGAGAGAAAGATTCGTGCCACCGACCAGTTTCGCTTGAATCGCCCCCTGAAAATTTACTCCCCTTCTTCGATCCTCGACACTCTCTCGGATATTTTGGACCTCACTGACTATCTCCGCAAGGAAGAAGTCGACATTCTGAATGTCCACCAATCTCACGACCATATCCTGGGGGGAATAGCCGCCAGAAGGTCAAATACTTCTGTCGTCGTCATCCGGACCGATCATAAACGGGATCCTTTAAAACCCCATCTGGGAAACCGTCTTTTAATCTCTAAACTGACAGACGGAATCATCACCTTCTCTGAGAGGGCGAGAAGAGAGAATGCCGAACATTTCGGGCTTCCGCCTGAAAGGGTAGGGAAAGTCCTTCCGGCACTGGATCTGGAACGATACGACTCCAGCGGAACCTATAAAGACATGAGGGCTGTTTTCGGGATTGCCCGCGATGAAGTGGTCATCGGCATGGTGGCGCGGTTTCAGAAGTACCGGAGGACAGACGTTTTTTTAGAGGCGGTCAAGAGCATCGTTCAAGAATATCCGAAGATCAAGGTGCTCCTGGTGGGCCGTTCGAGCCAGATGAATGAAAGCGTTGTTGAGCCGATGAAGAGGCTCGGCCTTGAGCCATGGGTCGTCCTTGGAGGGTATCAGACGGATCACTATATCGATACGCTGGCCTGTATGGATATCTTTGTCTTTCTAATGGCGGGTTCCGATGGAACAGCGAGAGCGTTAAGAGAGGCCATGGCCATGGGAAAACCAACGCTGGTGGCTGATCGAGGAATCCTGCCCGAACTGACAGAACATGGCGTCTCGGGTTTCGTCGTCGAAGATTCGGCTGAAGCCTTGGCAACGGCCACCCTTCAACTCCTCCGGGATCCTGAGTTAAGAAGAACGATGGGAGAAGCCGCTTATCAGAAGGCCCACAAAGAATTTCGACTGGACCGCCAAGCGGAAGAGGTCGAGAAATTTTATGAGACCATGATCCGGCTCGGCAGGTGGAAAAAATAATGAGGTTTGCCACAGCCATCCTTGACTTTTCCAGAAGAAAGGGAGGGGCGGAGAGATATGTTGTGGACCTCTGCTCCCGGATGGCAATGGAAGGCCACGAAGTCCATGTCTATGCTGAACATTGGGAGAAAGAGGTCCAGGGGATTCATCTCCATCGGGTAAAAACCGTCTCTTTTCCCAAGAGCCTGCGTCTCCTCTCTTTTGCAATACGGGCCACCCAGGAAATAAAAAAGGGGCACTATGATGTCACCCTTGGAGTGGGAAATACGTTGGAGGCGGACGTCCTTCAACCCCATGGAGGGGTTCATTGGGCATGGTTTTGGAGAAGCCTCCGGGCCTATGACCATCCCGTTGTCCGTGCAATCAAACTTTTAGGGAGGATTTTGAGCCTCAAGCAATGGGTGAGCGGCTGGATTGAGGATAGGCCTTATAAAAGAAGAAGTTATTCAAGGATCATCGCCATCTCCAATATGGTCAAACAGGATATCATCAAGAGATATAGAGTCCCCACGGACCGGGTCACCGTGGTACACAATGGAGTCGATATCGAGCGCTTCCATCCCGGGAATCGCCAATACCGGGAGGAGATCAGGGAAAAACATCGCATTGGCAATGATTTCGTCATGCTCTTTGTCTCGAATAATTTCAGGATGAAGGGCTTAGTCTTTCTAATGAGGACACTGGCCGACCTTAAAAAAGAAGGCGTCCCTCCCTTTAAGCTTCTTGTTTTAGGAAAGGATCGAAAGGCCCCCTATCTCCGTCTGGGAAAGAAAATGGATATCTCTGAAGAGACGATTTTTGTAGGTTCTACGAACGAACCGGAGAAATATTATGGGGCAGCAGACCTTTTCATCCACCCCGCGTTTTATGATGCATTTTCACTCACGGTCCTGGAGGCCCTCGCCAGCGGCTTACCCGTAATTACAACCGCTTCTACTGGGGCAAGCGAGGTTTTAAACCCCGGGGAAGATGGTTTTGTCATAAACAGCTTAGAAGATCCGGGGGAATTGAAAGCGGGGATCAGATATTTTTTTAATGAAGAGATCAGACGCCAAGCTTCATACCTGGGAAGGATGAAAGCAGAAATGCATTCGGACAAGGTCAATTTTAGTGCGATAGCCCAAGTTTTTAAAGATATGATCAAGGCTTCTCCACCCCAGAAGTGACAAGGCCTGTTCAGGAGAAGATGTTTCGGATGAAAATAGGATATTTTATTAACCAGATTGATATTTCAGGCGGGATCAAGGTTATTTCGCAACATGTGAAGATCTTAAAAGAAATGGGATACCATGCGATTCTCATATCACGAAGCATTAAGCAGAAAGAGAACATCCCCGAAGAGTACCTACCAGAAGCATGGGTGATCTCAAAGAAAGACACATTGGATGATGTTCCAATGTGTGATGTGTATGTTGGGACGTATTACAATGACGTGATGCACCTTGTTCGAAACCTGAGAAGTAAAGTAGTTCACCTGTGCCAGGGCTATGAACCGATCAAGTATATGGGGAGGGTTAAGAAAGAATTTCTGCCGGAGAAGTATTCAAAGAGGAGTCTTTTTTCCATCATCAGGCAAATGATCGATAACACAAAATCTAAAAGGAGGGTCAGGAGAGTGGAGTTGATCTATTCCCTCCCAACCATTAAAGCTGCCGTATCACGCCACCTCGTAGAATTGATAGAAAAGAAATACAGGCAAAAATGCCATTTAATACAGAATGGGATAGATCCTAAAAATTTTTATCCTGATGAAAAAAGAGTATGGGGAAAGGATGGAAAAATAAAAATTATTTCGGTGGGGTCAGCTCATGTCGGTTTCAAGGGCATCCAGGATACATTAAATGCCGTAGATCTGCTGAAAAAAAAAGGTGCTCCAGTAGAATTGATCAGAGTCTCCCCGACGCCTCCTTCCGAGAAAGAGTTGGAGGGTAAGATTGTGGATAAATATTATGAAGGATTGTCGGAAAAAGAGATGGCAATCCTTTATCGAAACGTCGATATCTTCATTTCTTCATCCCTTGAGCTTGAAGGATTCGGTCTGCCAGCGATGGAGGCGCTTGCCTCTGGTGTGCCTTCCATACTGACTGAAATATCGAGTTATCAAAACTTTGATGAGAAAAGGGACTTTGCTTATTTTGTTCCCACCGGTAGACCCGACCGGATCGCTGAGGGCCTTCTCGTATTGATGAATCATAAAGAATTCCGAGAACAATGCATCAGAAGAGGGCTACTGGTAGCCCGGCATTATACGATCGAAACCACAGCCAGACATCTCTCGGATTTTTTTGAATGTGCTTTTTGATTCTGAGTTCGCCGGGTGGACAGTGGTCAATCGAGTGAAGTTTTCTCCCGCTGGGTTAGGGGAATGTGTTTCAGGTGTAGTTCATGGTCAGGAGGCAATCATCAGGTCGAGCTGATAGGCCGTTGCATCGTTGGGTTCGACTAAGACTTCGTATCCATGCTTATGTAAAAAATCAAGTAGTTGTTGCAGAGCCTCTTTGCTCATGATGTTAGCTGGAACTCCATGCTCAAACCGAATAACCGTAGGTTTGATGGCGTTGAAATCAAGATTCAGAATAATTTGAGCATCATATCCCTCTGTATCGATCTGCAACAGATCCACCTTCTTAATCTGATACCTGTTGAATAACTCATGTAATGAAACGCAAGGGACTTTTACGGGTATGATCCAGTTCGAGGGTGTGTTCGTCAGTCTGTGGTGGTTCTCATTGAAAGATGAAATCCCCTTAAGCCATCTGGGCAGGGTCTTTAGTTTTTGGGGAGCGATCCTGTAAAGTATCATTTCGCTTTCTGAGTTGTGAATGGCGACATTCACTGGTGTGATCTTGGAAAATTTTCTGTATTTGTAGGCCAGTTCATCAAAAATATCTTTCAATGGCTCAATCACCATTCCACTCACTTTATCATGATTCTTGGATACAAATTCATAGATGTGATCCTCACCGTCATTCGCGCCTATCTGTACAAAGAAGAAATCTCCAGATTTTCTTAAACCGTGGTATAAAATGGACTCGAAATTCACATCCAACTTATCAATTTTAATCAATTTATATCCAAATGTCCTTAAGAAATGGCGTCTCCATTTCTTAAGTATTTTATCGAGCTTTGCCATTCCGCGATCCTGACCCTCAAAGATGATTAAAAATTATATATGATTATGAAGTGCTTTTCAAAATAACCTTACGGTCAGTAGAAAGTGTAATCAAATGAAGACGAGATTGTCAACGAAAATTCGGGAGGGAGGGCACAAGGAGAATCCGGCCATATGCTTGATATGGAGAAGGATATAGTCTATATTATTTTAGGATGTTTATCGGCCATTTAGGAGGAAAGTCATCCCTTGGAGCGTGGAGAGGGTTCGAGTCGATTGCCGTTGTGAACGTTGCTTTTAGTCATGCAGATCAAACAAGGAGTATTGCCATAGATGCACAACAAGGGATTAGTTGAAAAGAGAGAGGAGGGAACTGGAGGTGTGAATCCAGTACCTTGGAGCGAACAGTTTCATTGGCGTCACAGAATACATCGACAATACCCTGAAGTTTGGGACTTGAGAATCGTGAGAAAACGTCTCCCATTCATTCTAAAATATTTAAAAGATGGTGAAACGGTCCTCGATGTCGGGGCTTATCATCGTGAATTAGGAGGTCGAATTAAGAAGCATTATCCCCAGGTCCTCTATAAAAGCTTAGATATCGATCCTTTTTATCAACATGACTACTACTCATTTGAAGAAATCAAGGAGAGATTTGACATGGTCCTCCTGTTTGACGTTATCGAACATCTGGATTGGGCGGAAGGGAGGAAGATGGTGGGGAAAATATTTGAAATCTTGAAACCCGGAGGGAGAGTGATTCTAACCACCCCTAATATTTATACCCCCGGCCGCTATTGGAAAGATTTAAGCCACCGTACACCCTACCACTATGAAGAACTGGGGGCGCTTTTCTTGAGCAACCGATTCAACTCGATTGAACTCTATCGGCTGTTCAATGCTCCCTTTCTAAAATACGTTATGAAGGTTTATTTTTTTACACCCTTTTTCCGTTTTTTTACACTCGATTTTACAAACTCTATCCTCTTGATGGCCCGAAAGGTTTAGTGGGGGCATAGGAAGAATGGTGAGAGTAGCCTTTTTGATTCATAGTCCAGAAGCCCCCAGTTGTCGATATCGCGTACTTCAGTTTTTCCCTTATCTAAAAGGGCTGGGCCTGGATGTTTCAACTCATTCATTTAAACACAACTATCCGGATAAATTGAGTTTTTACAATACTCTGGGGGAGTATGATATCGTTTTTATCCAAAGGAAACTTTTTTCGCCGATAGAATTCGTTTATATTCGGCGAAAGGCCAAAAAAATAATCTACGATTTTGATGATTCGATCATGTACCGGAGCCCTCGGTCCAAAGACCCTTACTCTTTTTCGAGAAGGATCAAGTTTGCCTTCATGATGAAACGGATGGACGGGGTAATCGCCGGGAATCAGTTTTTAAAATCAAAGGTTCTTACGTATAACTCAAATGTCGTCATCATTCCGACCTCGATCGACCTGTCTCAATATACCTTGAAAAATAATTTTTATCACTCAGAGCCGATTACCATCGGTTGGCTTGGCAGCAGGAGCAGTTTAAGGTTTTTAGAAAATTTAATTCCAATATTTGAAAAAATATTCAATCAACAAACCAACTTCCAAGTAAAAATAGTTTGCAGCGAATTTATCGACGCTGAACGTGTGCCCATCATTAAGAAACACTGGTCCTTGGCAGAAGAGGTGGAAGATCTTAAAAGTTTTGACATAGGCGTGATGCCCCTTGCCGATAATGTCTGGTCAAAAGGAAAATGTGGTTTGAAACTTCTTCAATACAACAGCGTGGGTGTCCCAGCCGTCTGTACTCCGGTTGGAATCAACAAAGAAATCGTAAAAGATGGAGTGAATGGATTTTGGGCCCAGAATGAAGAACAATGGAACGATCGTCTTTTGGAATTGATTAATGAAAGGGAAATGAGAAAGGAAATGGGACTGAAGGGCAGAGAGATTGTGGAAAAGAATTATTCCCTTGATGTCAATGCCCCGCGTCTTTTTTCAGTTCTCAAGGAAATCGTAGAGAAAAAGTAAACCCTTTGTGACGGTAATCCGTTACGTATAACTCCTGTTCCCGGATAGATCGTTTAAAAATGGCTGAACCGAAAAGATCGCCTTACATAAAAATAATTCAAGGTATGATGAGAGGATGGATGAAGGAAGAGATATTCCGCCTCCTTCCTCCTCTTTTTTTTGAAGATCCGATCTCTTCCGTTCGAGACATGAACGGAGAAGTGTTGAAGGAATCGAGACTGCGATGGGCAGCGATTTTCACTTTATCCAATGGAAAGAGGTTTTTTTTTAAGAGGGACAGGACAAAAGGATGGTTGGAATATTTAAAATATACTATTTTCCCCTCCAAAGGCAGAAAAGAATGGTTTGTTGCCTATCAGTCAGAGAAACGACATCTCAATATCCCAAGGCCCCTGGGTTGGATGGAGCGCATCCATCGGGGTCTGGTGAGTGAAAGTTATTATCTTTCAGCGGCTGTTGGATCGGGGACTCCTTTGATTGAAAAGCCTGACCGATTGAACGAGGATCGGACTTTTGCCGAATTGGTGAAAATCGTTAAAAGGATGCATGATTCGGGACTTGATCATAGAGACCTCCATGCAGGGAACTTCTTATGGGATGGGGAATCCTTCTATCTCACCGACCTGCACCGGGCCCGGTTTCTCACCTCCCTCTCGGTCGATCAAAGATTAAACAATCTCTCCCATCTGTTTCATTCATTAAGGTCCGCTTGGGGAGAAAGAGAACAGTCGAGGTTTCTTGAAGGATATTTTTCAGGAGATCCGATCCCTCCACAAAAAAGAGAGAGATTTCTGCAAACCATCCATTCTGAGATGGATCGTCTTCAAAAAAGACAGTGGCGAAGCAGAACGAAACGTTGTTTGAAGAATAGCACGGAATTTTCAACTCTGAAGGAGAAGGAAATCCGCTATTACCATCGAAGAGATTTTCCTCTTGATCGATTCACAAAAATCGTTGAGGCCCATCTCCAGCTTGTCCAGGAGAAGCCATCCGAATTGGTGAAGCAGGATACAAAGGTCCTCGTTTCCATTTTGAATGACGGGGGAAATAGAATATGTGTAAAGCAGTTCCGTTACCCTCGCTGGATGGATTCCTTTAAAGAACATTTTCGACGGTCGAAAGGGCTCAGGTCGTGGGTGGCAGGAAATGCTCTCATCGTCAGAGGAATCCCCTATCTTAAACCCATGGGTCTTATGGAGAGGGGAGGGTGGTTAGGGTTAAAAGAGAGCTTTTTCTTGATGGAAGCCTCAGAAGTTGATCAAGAACTGGACAGATATCTATTTAACGGTTTTAAAGATTTTACAGAGAAGAGGCTTTTTATCAAAACCTTTGCCCAATGGCTTTCTCATTTTCATACCATGGGCATCTATCATCAGGATATGAAGACTTGCAATATCCTGGTTTCAGAAAATGAGGAGGGTTGGAATTTTAGGCTTCTCGACCTCGAGGATGTCTTGTTGGATGGAAAGGTTGATGAAAAAAAATTGTTTAAAAATTTTCTTCAACTGAACACTTCCACCCCCAAAAACATTACAAGAACGGGACGACTCAGGTTCTTCCGAGAATATCTTAAGGGAATGGCGATCATCAAAAACCAAAAGGTTTTCCTGAGGCGTTTAATCAAGGAAAGTACCAAGAGAGGTTTCGTGTACCTTTCACCTCAGGGGGTGGTGATTGAGAACAGGTAGCCCCCCTGACCCTTTGCAACGGACAGAGCGGATACAATCCGTACCCTTCTGTATCATTCGAGTCATTTATGGATCTTTCAATCATCATCGTCAATTGGAATACAAAAGACTTTCTCCTTGAATGTTTAGAGTCGATTTATGGAAATAGGAAGAAGATTGAAATGGAAGTGATTGTCGTTGATAATGGATCTATCGATGGTAGCCAGGAGGCGATGAAAGAGAGATTCCAGGACTGGAAACTCATTCAAAACAAACAAAACTTCGGGTTTGCCAAAGCCAGCAATCAAGGGATCATGCTCTCGCGGGGGAAATATCTTCTGCTCCTCAACCCGGATACTCGGGTGAAAGAGGGAGCCATGGAAGCCTTGCTCTCTTTTATGGATGGACATCCGGAGGCGGGTGTGGCGGGAGCTCAGCTGTTGAACCCGGATGGCTCCAAACAGAACTCCATCGCCAATTTCCCGTCTCTGGCCACGGAACTTCTGAATAAGAGGCTGTTACGATGGCTCTTCCCCGATCAATTTCCCGGCAAGGAGAGAATCTATTCCATGCCCATTGAAGTCGATTCGGTGATCGGGGCTTGTATGATGGTGAGACGGGAGGCGATCGGGCAGGCGGGGCTGCTGGATGAAGATTACTTCCTTTTTCTTGAGGAGACGGACTGGTGTTACCGGATGAAGAAAGCCGGCTGGAAGATCATCCATGTCCCCGCGGCGAAGATTTATCACCTCCAGGGAAAGAGTGCCGAGAGGGATAAGAAACAGGCCAAAGTGGAATACTACCGATCCCGTTACCAATATTTTGAGAAACATAAAGGGAACGTTCAATGGTTGCTCCTGTGCGTTGGACTGATTATAAAACTGATGATTGAATTTGTCTCGATGGGTTTAGCGAACCTTCTGACTTATTTTGCCAAGGAAAAGTGGAAAAGAAGATTATCGGTTTATGCCTATCTTCTCTGGTGGCATCTGAAGGGGTGCCCGGAAGGAATGGGCCTCAAAGAAACAAAGTGATCAATGCTCAATCATCAATATCCAATGATCATTGAAAATTGATCATTGCTCATAGGTCATTGATCAATGTTATTTAAAAGGGGGTTCTATGATTGACATTGCCGTGGTGGGAGCTGGGGCATGGGGGAGAAACCATGTCCGGGTCTTTTCCGAGATTCCCAACGTCCGGTTGAAATATATCTGTGATTCCGATCCATCCAGACTGGCGCAACTCCAGAAACTCTATCCCCAGTCCAAAACGGTGGGGGGAATAACCCCCATCTTACAGGACCCTGAGATCAAAGGGGTCGTCATCGCTTCTTCTGCGACCTCCCATTATTCTCTGGCCAAAGAATCATTGCTGGCGGGCAAAGATGTGCTGGTTGAAAAGCCCATGGCCATGAGATCAGAGGAGGCGAAAGAGATGGCGGAGATGGCAGAGAGGGACCAAAGGATTCTCATGGTGGGCCATCTTCTCGTATATCATCCCGTGGTGGACCGGTTGAGAGAAATGGTCCGCTCCGGGGCAATGGGGAAGATCTATTATATTTACACCCAGCGGGTCAATCTCGGAGTCATCCGGCAGGATGAAAACGCCCTCTGGTCTTTTGCACCTCATGACATTTCCGTCATCCTTTACCTCATTGATGAAGAACCGGTCGCCGTCACCGCCCATGGAGAAAGCTATATCCAGAAGGGGATTGAAGATGTTGTCTTCGTCAGTCTCCGCTTTTCCGACGGAAAGATGGCCAACATCCATTTAAGCTGGCTGGACCCTCATAAGTTGAGGAAGGTCACCATTGTGGGGTCGGAGAAAATGGTCGTTTTCGATGACATGGAGTCCTCCGAGAAACTGAAGATTTATGACAAAGGGGTCAAGAACCTCTCTTATGACACCTACGGGGAGTATCTAAGCCTGAGGTTCGGGGATATCACCATCCCGAACGTGAAGATGATCGAACCTCTCAGGGCCGAGGCCGAGCATTTCATCCAGTGCATTGAATCGAGGAAAGAACCGAAAACAGGGGGGCGGGATGGGTTAAGAGTGATCAACATCCTGATGGCAGCCCAACAATCCTTAGCCAACAAAGGGGCCCCTGTCAATCTTTTTTGGAGATGAAAAGATGGAGAATTATTTTGTTCACCCAACGGCAGTGGTCGACGAACCCGTGGAGATTGGCGATGGGACCCAGATCTGGCATTTCTCCCATATCATGTCGGGCGCAAAGATCGGGAAGCGGTGTATCATCGGGCAGAATGTTTTTATTGCTTCCGGCGCTGTGCTGGGGAAGAATATCAAAGTACAAAACAATGTCTCCATTTATAGCGGCGTCGTATTGGAGGATGATGTTTTTTGCGGTCCATCCATGGTTTTTACCAATGTCTTCAACCCCCGGAGCTTTATTTCAAGGATGAAAGAGATCCGGCAGACGCTGATCAAAAAAGGCGCGACGATCGGGGCCAATGCAACGATCATCTGTGGTAATACAATAGGACAGTATGCTTTGATTGGAGCTGGCTCTGTTGTGACCAGAGATATTCCGGATTATGCCCTGGTCTATGGAAATCCGGGGAAAGTGCAGGGATGGGTCTGCCAGTGTGCCGAGGAGATTACGTTTCGATCCGGGAAAGCAATTTGTAAAGCCTGCGGGAAAAAATATAGAAAGTATCCTACAGGGGTTAAACCAACCTGAAAAAACAAATCCCCCTAAATCCCCCTTTGTTAAAGGGGGACTGAGGGGGATTATACTGAATGTAATGAACAAGGAACACGTTTTGAGCGGAGCAAAGAAGTGAAGATTGTGACCATCGTTGGGGCAAGGCCCCAATTTATTAAAGTCGCTGCCGTCAGCCGGGCCATTGAGATACATAACCAGAAGTCCCCCCCCGAAGGAAAAATCAGAGAGATTCTGGTTCATACAGGTCAACATTACGACTACCTGATGAATCGGGTTTTTTTCGAAGAATTGGAGATTCCTAAGCCGGATTACAACCTCGGTGTGGGCTCTGGACCGCATGGGAAGCAGACCGGCATCATGCTCGAACGAGTTGAGACTGTTCTCGAAAAAGAGAAACCGGATAAAGTCGTTGTTTATGGAGATACGAATTCGACTTTGGCTGGAGCGTTGGCTGCTGCAAAGTTAAATATCCCAGTAGTCCATGTGGAGGCCGGCTTAAGAAGCTATAACCGGATCATGCCAGAGGAAACCAATCGCCTTCTCACCGACCATCTCTCCACTTTTCTCTTCTGTCCCACAAGCCAGGCGGTTAAAAATTTAGCCGAGGAGGGAATCAAACCGGGTTGGGAGAAGATTGTAAAAAATGTCGGCGATGTGATGTACGATTCGATCCTTTACTATTCAAAAATAGCTGAAAAAAAATCTTCAATCCTTGCAGATCTTGGCCTCTACAATCCGCATTCCGCAATCCGCATTCCCCAATATTATTTAGCCACCCTTCACCGTGCCGAAAATACAGACGACCCGAAAAGATTAAAATCCATTTTCGGAGCCTTGAATGAAATAGCGAAAGATGTCCCCGTCATTCTTCCTATCCATCCCAGAACCAGGAAGATGATGAAAATCTGTAACCCTTCCTTTGATCCTTCAAGGGTGAAGCTCATCGATCCTGTCTCCTATCTCAATATGTTAGTCCTGGAAAGAAATGCGAAAGCGATCCTGACTGATTCGGGGGGGGTTCAGAAAGAGGCTTATTGGTTTCGGGTTCCCTGTTTCACGTTGAGGAAAGAGACGGAATGGGTCGAAACGGTTAAGAACGGATGGAATATGTTGGTCGGGACCGAAAGCAAAAAGATTGTAAATGCAGTGAACCGGATGAAGAGAAGAAAAACTATTAAAAATAGGATGAAACTATTTGGAGACGGGAAGGCAGGGGAAATGATCATTCAGATATTGGTAAAGTATTCATAAAACCAAAATGAATCGGTAGGGTTAACTTACTAATGAGTCCATTATTGAGAAGACATATTTCTGAAAATCTCCCCTGACCCCTCTGCCCTCCGGGCCAGAGGCCCTATGGGCCGGCGGCCAAAGAGGGGAAGTTCCTCCCTTTTGCAAAGGGAGGAAAGGAGGGATTAGAGGGTCGATGTCTGGACAATTTTGGACTGACTTATAAAAACATGGTCAATAAGATCCTCATTTATTTTAAAAATCTGAACGAGAGGCAAATCCTTGTCATTCTCCTTTCGGTCGCTTTTATTCTGAGACTTTATGCAGTCCTGATGGCCCAGGGAATTGCCAATGACAGCGCCGTCTATGGGTTTATGGCCAGGGATTTTTTAAAAGGCCTTTTTGCAAAGGGGTTAGCCATCCCCGGCCATCCGTTATACCCTCTTTTAATCTCACTATTTTCTACGAACACCACACATGTGGAATTAACGGGGAGGTTGGTGTCTCTTTTTTTTGGAACGTTCACCCTCCTTCCTCTCTTTTATTTAGTCAAAAAAACAATCGGTCAGAAAGAGGCTATCTTCTCAGCTCTTTTTTATGCTTTCCATCCCTACCTGGTGACCTATTCCGGAATGTTCCTCACGGAGGCTACTTATTGGGGAGTCTTACTCCTGTCGGTTTATTTCTTCTGGACAGGACTCCAGAACGGGAACGTATGGAAGATGGGGCTCTCCGGACTCTTTCTTGGTCTTGCCTACCTCACGCGACCTGAGGGGATTGGTTATGTTTTGGTCTATCTGGTCTGGATCGTTGGGGATAGCATTCTGAAAAAGAGGTGGCTCAAGGCGCCTGTCCTCATCGGGGCTCTGGCATCGAGTATTGTTATTCTGGGCATCCCCTACGTGATCTATGTTCATCAAGAGACAGGCCGATGGCTTATCAGCAAAAAGGCCGTCGATGCCCAATCAGAATTATTTAAGAAGAGAGTCGAGAAAATCCAACCCTCAAAAGGCATGGATGAGAATAAACAAGAAAAAAAGAATTCAAATATCCGTTGGATCACTCGGAACATCGTTCGCAATCTTCCTTCTGTAACCTACCACTATCTGAGGGCTTATCACTTTTCATTCTGGCTATTTCTTTTTTTCGGACTGATAAGAATCCGGAAAAAGTGGATACCCTGTGAGCTGTTTTTAGCCTCTTTGGTGTTATTCCATCTGGTTTCTCTTTCCACCTTTCTTCCTTCCACCATCCGTTTTTCAGTTCCGGTCATTCCTCTCTCCCTGTTCTGGGCTGGCGCGGGTATTTTAGAGATAAAAAGAATGATGGAAAAAATTAAAATATCCAACCCAGAAAGGGTAGTTTTGGGGTTGATTCTCATCGTCATTTTGATTCAGTTACCCAAAAGTTTGACTCCCGAAAGAAGACATCGCGCGGAACAGGAAAAGGCAGGGGGCCGGTTAAAACAGAATACACCCGCGGATGCAATCATTATGAGCAATAGCCCTCAGGAAGTTTTTTATGCAGAACGGGATTGGGTCCCGATGCCCTTGGGCATTCCTACCTCCAAGCATCCTGGGAGATCCTACAAAGAAATTATCCAGTTTGGCAAAGAAAAAAAGGTCGGTTTCATTTTCATATATAAGAACATCCAGGAGACAAACCCAGGCTTTCTTGAATCAATTCATCCAGCCGATTTGAAGGAAATATTTAGAAAAACGGGCCAGATATCGATTCTTTACGAGGTCATTTATTGAAGTTTTTAGGGATTAAAAATGAGTTTTTCAGACATACGGGATTGATGTTCATCGGCATCGGCCTTTTCAACCTGTTCGGCCTCCTGTATCATTTCTCCATGTTAAGGCTGCTTTCCCCTGTTGACTACGGCCACCTCAATACATTGATCACGCTGTTTATGATCATCTCCGTTCCTGCCGGGACGGTCCAGACGACCGTAACCAAGTTTGTTTCCTCTTTTCATGCGATGAACCAATTAGAGGAGGTCCGTAGCCTGCTGCGTCACGTTTTCCGGTTGATGTTGGTCATCGGTCTTTCCCTGTTTTTATTGATCTCTCTGGGAAGTCCGTTCATTTCCTCTTTTCTTCAGATTTCCTCTTATGGGATGATTTTACTTTTAGGAGCGAGTCTTTTTCTCGCTATAGTCATTCAGGTGTCATGGGGAGGGCTCCAAGGGTTGCAGCAATTTGGCTCCCTGGCATTCAACCTCGTCATCAACGGGGGGAGTAAATGTGTTCTGGGCATTGCCTCCGTTTTATTCGGTTTGGGGGTATCCGGCGCCCTGAGCGCTGTGGTCATCTCCTATTTCATCACAACCATATTATCCTTCCTTATTTTAAAAATGAGCCTGGACCAGGGGAAGGACAAGGCCAATCCAGGATTAGGTTCCGGTGATAGCAATCAAATAGATTTTTCCAAGGTCTACCTCTATTCTCTCCCGGTCGGGTTGACCTTATTTTGTTTTATGGTTTTGACGAATATCGATTTAATTTGGGTGAAACATTTCTTCCTGCCTCTTGAGGCGGGCCATTATTCAATCGCTCAGATGGTCGGAAAAATTATTTTTGTTTTTCCCTTCCCGGTTGTGATGGTGATGTTTCCCAAACTCGCCTCCCTGAGAATGGAAAAACAAGAGACGAAAGCTTTTTCCATCTTAAGAAATAGCTTGATCCTCACGGCTTTCCTCTGCGGTGGAGCCACCTTCATCAGCTCCCTTCTGCCCTCTCTTGTGATTCAAGGCTTGAGCGGAAAAGTTTATTTGGAATGCATTCCCTTAGTTGGAATCTTTTCCCTCAATATGACCTTCTTTTCTCTCAGTTTGATTCTAATTCATTACCAACTCTCAACCGACCAAAGAGGATTTCTCTATCCTCTTATTCTCTGCACCCTGGTCCAGAGTGGGTTGATAATACTCTTTCATAAAAGTTTAATGCAGGTTCTTTTTATTGTGGGCATCGTGGCTCTCTGCCTTATGGCCATAAACTTTTATTTGGTTTATCGTCCGTATCGGGGCGGGAAAAAGGAGGGCAGAGCAGCAGAGCCTGATCTCTAACGGATGAACAGAACGAATCATAACATGAGTGAGTGGCAAGTTCGGGATGGGAATGAGATGGATATGGGGGGGATCTTATCCCTTCGAGAAATTGTTTTCAGAGAAGAAGAACGAGACAAACTCGATCCAAGATTCTGGAGATGGGAGTTCATTGAAAACCCGGATGGAAGGGCGTCGATCTACATCGTAGAGGATCAGAGAAAAATCATCGCCCATTTTGCCGATATCCCAAGGCGGTTTTCAGTCGGAGGAGAAGCTGTTCTCGGAACCCTTTCCCTCGATTTGATGGTGCATCCTGATTACTGGAGAAAAGGCATTTTCCAGGCGATGGGGAAATATGCCATTCAACGGGTGAAGAATGACAATTGTTTTTTTATGAGCTCCTACCCCATCAGGCGGGAGACTATTAATGGGTTTAAAAAAATTGGGTGGAGGAAGATGGTGAAACTTCCCGTCGTGGTTTATCCTATAAATTTTAGCGGTGTTATCAACCGGTACCTCCGTTTTCAACCCCTGAGCCTTTTGATCGGAGGAGTGGCCAGGTTTTTCTATTTTCTTCTCCATGGGTTAAAGAGGAAAAAAAGGACGGGAGAGGCTGAAATCGAAAAGGTAGACTTATTGGATGACGCGTTCAATGGTTTCTGGCAAAAGGCATCCACCCTTTATCCCATCTTGGGAATCCGGGATCAAAATTATTTAAATTGGCGATACCTCCGGCATCCTACTCGAACCTATTCTATTTATCGAGCAAAGATAAGCGGCGAAATGAAAGGGTATATTATCCTGAGAAAGGTGAAGCTCCTCAACTTCGACAGTACCGTCATCGTCGATTTATTGGCATTGGATGAAGCGACCCTTATAGGGCTCGTGGAGAAAGGGATTGAACACAGCAGGGCGGAACGGACCGATCTCCTCGGCTTCATGGTTCCTCTTGATCATCTTTATTATAAGATCCTGAGAAGAATGGGATTTCTGCCCAGTTTAAAGACATTTCTTTTTATGGTCTATCCCCATTCTGGAAAGGAGATATTGCTTTCTCCCGAGAAATGGTATGTCAACTGGGGGGATACGGATGTGATCTAATTACGTAAAAGTCATGGTTAAAAGGTAACGGTAAAGATGCCCGTATCGTCAATCGGTTACGTTACTCGTTTTTGAATCCTTAACTTCACCTTTTAACGCTAAACGAAACGGGCTTCGTAACCGTAACCTTAACCGATTGACCCTAAACCAAGCTGGCTTCCTAACCTTGGCACTAATAAAATTTTAGTATGACTAAGACGACCATGATAAATGCTTTGGCGATTGATACGGAAGAGTGGTTCCATTCCGAATTGCTGAGAGGGGAGAGACGGCCCCCCTTCCAGGCGGGAGAGGCGACCCGGAAGGTCCTCGCCCTGTTGGACCAATACCGAATCAAAGCCTCCTTCTTCGTCGTAGGTGAGGTTGCAGAGCGACATCCGGACCTCATTCGCTCCATTGTTGAGAAAGGTCACGAAATCGGCTGCCATGGTTTTTCGCACCATCCTTTATGGAAGTTGAACAGAGATCTCTTCAGGGAGGAGTTGGGACATTTCCATTCGGTGATGGAAGGGATTCTGGGGAAAGTGAAGATCAAGGGGTTTCGGGCTCCTTCTTTTTCTCTCGACAATCGAACAAAATGGGCTCTTGAAATACTCGTGGACTTTGGGTATCAATATGATGCGAGCATTTTCCCGGTAAAATTAAATCCTCTCTACGGAGTGAGCGGAGCGCCGATGCGACCTTACCGGATCTCTTTGAAGGATGTTCGAGAAGAGGATCCCGCCAGCCCGCTCATGGAGTTTCCTACCCCTCCGTTGGTTTTAGGGAAACTGAAGATTCCCCTTGCAGGAGGCTTCTATTTGAGAATGTTTCCGCTTTCATTCCTTCATTGGGGATTGAGCAGGATCAATCGGAGCCACCCCTTCCTCCTCTATTTCCATCCATGGGAGGGGCATGCTGAAACGCCCCGGTTGAAATTATCTTTCCTCAACAGAATCATATCTTACTATGGGATTGACTCAGCGCTTCAAAAACTTGAGTTTCTTTTAAGCCATTTTAAGTTTGGAAGAGTGGATCGATTGTTAGGCCTTTGATAGACGAGTATGGGAACTTTCCCCCTTTTATCGGTGATCATTCCCAATTGGAATGGGAAAAGATTTCTTGAGGAATGTATCGGCTCCCTCAGAGACCAGACCTTTCAAGATTTCGAGGCCATTCTTGTGGACAATGGATCGACCGATGGCTCGGCCCAGTTTGTCGAAGAAAGATACGGGGGTTTTGTCCAAATCATTCGAATGGAGAAAAATCTCGGTTTTACAGGAGGCAACAATGTCGGTATTCGTGCGGCAAAAGGGGAATATATCGTCCTCCTGAATAATGACACGTGGACCGATTCTCGATGGCTTGAGGAATTAGTGAAAGCGGTTGATTGCGACCCTATGGCTGGGATGTGGGGATCGAAAATCTATTCTTATGATAAGAAGGACCAGATCGAAGCAGTGGGTGAGTTGATTTACTGGGATGGGTTGAGTCGGGCGCGGGGTCAATTTGAGCCAGATCAAGGCCAGTATGAGGAGATGGAAGAGATTTTCTTCCCCCCGGGTTGCGGAGCCATGTATCGGAAGAGGGTATTTGATGAGGTCGGGCTATTTGACGAAGATTTCTTCGCCTATGCGGATGACGCCGAGATTGGAATCCGCGCCCGCTTGGCAGGATGGAAAAGCCTTTATGTTCCCCGAGCCATACTTTATCATAAGAACTCTGGAACAGGAGGACAATATTCACCCTTTAAAGCCTTTTATGTAGAGAGAAATCGTTTCTGGATCACCCTCAAATACTTTCCCCTGGCCCTTCTTCTCCTCAGCCCTTTTTTTACGTTTTATCGGTTTACGTTCCAGGCCTACGGAGCGGTCACCCACCGGGGGGCGGCAGGAAAATTTACAAAAAATTATTCTCCTTGGAGATTAATCTGGATTTTATTAAGGGCGTATGGATCGGGATTTCAAGGCCTACCCAATATGTGGAAAAAAAGAAGAATGTTAAAGTCAATGAGGAAAGCTTCATACGGAGAGATTTTTAACTGGTTTAAGCGGTATGGAATCGGAGCGAAAGAAATTTCTCTTCGTAATTGAAAGGCAGAGGCCATTCAAATGTTAAAAAAGCGCAAGAAGATCGGCCTCATTTGTTCCCCAGGAGGCCATTTTACGGAAATCCTTCAATTATGGGAGGCTTTTGAAGGGCATCCAATATTTCTGATTACGTATAGGGAAAAAGCCACAACCAATCGTGGAAACACTTATTACCTGACCAATATATTGAGAAGCCCCATCGCCTTTATTGTTGGAATAATAAAAATATTGATCATCCTTCTGAAAGAGAGGCCAGATGTCTTATTTTCAACCGGATCGGAGATCGCTGCGCCTCCTTTCTACCTCGGGAAGTTTCTTTTTCGCGCAAAACTTATCTATTTGGAATGCAGCGCGCAAGTTTACCGCCCTTCTCTGACCGGGAGATTTGTTTATCCCATCACCGACCTGTTTTTAGTCCAGTGGGAGCCTTTGCTTAAACAATATGGCTCCAGGGCAAAATATGTCGGGGGGCTCATATGATTTTTGTGACCGTCGGCAATCATTATCAAGGATTTGACCGTTTACTGAAAAAAGTGGACGAGATCGCTCCCCGCCTTACGGATGACATCGTGGTACAGAAAGGATATTCGGAATACTGTCCTCAACATACCCGGTATTTTGATTTCGTTCCAATGGATGAGGCGGTCGAATTTATTAAGAAATCGAATTTGGTTATCTCCCATGCCGGGATTGGAACGATTATCCTTTGCAAGGAGCATGGAAAACCTCTTATAATTTTCCCAAGAAGGAAAAAGTTTGGTGAACACGGGACTGACCATCAAATGGAGATTGCCAAAGCCTTAGAGGATCGGAAAGAGGCTCATATTCATGTTATTTATGAGGAAACTCGATTGGAGGAAAAAATCAAGGAGATCCTGAAAGACAAGGGAAGATATGTTTCGTTAGGGAATGAGGGAAGATCAAACCTCATAGGAATCATCAAGACATTTATTGAGAAATAGGCCATGGACAAACAAAAATTAACCCAGCAAAGATGGTACGATCATAAAACCCCAATAGGAGGCGATGAAATTGTCAATCTTAGCACCCGCACCCATATCGAACGGTTGCAGAAACTATTTCCGGTTCGAAAGGTTAAATTAAGTCTCAACTGTGGATGCGGGAGAGGGGGACAGGAAGATATTTTTGGCCCTTCCATTGGAATAGATATTTCGTTTGAAAATATTCGCTCCATCATTAGGAAGGGTAGGCAAGGGGTAGTCGCTGATATGGAGTTTCTTCCTTTCAAGGATCACACGTTTGACCTGGTGTACGGATTTGGAATACTTCACCATTTGGCCGTTATCCAAAAGGGAGTTTCGGAAGCTTCTCGTGTCCTTAAAAACGGGGGCTACATTGGTTTTGCTGGAGAGAATAATGGATGGTGTCCCTTTGTCTATATGATGAGCATTGTTTACCGAAACTGGAGGGTAGAAAAAGGATCCTATCGAATCAGGGAGAGAAACCTGAAGAGAATCTTCAAAGAATCGGGGATTGGGAGTTTTAAGATTTCGAAACAGGGCATGACCATTTATGGAATGGGTAAAACCCTCTATCAATTAACCTCCATCGGCGAGAAGGTTTTGTCCAGATTTAGGCTTATCAATGCTTTTTCAGGATATTGTTACTTTGCCGGGAGAAAACAGTAATTAAACAATGAACTTCTAATGGGAGCCCAATATCTTCATAAAATATTTATTGTTGGAGACAGGATTTCGCATCGATGAAAATCCCCAATAACAAATATTATGAGAAGCTTGATCTGATTTACAAAAACCCCTCTCATCTTATGCATAAAAAGATGCAACTTATTTTAAACAATGTCAGGGGAGGGGGATCTTTGATCGACATTGGTTGTGGAACAGGGGAATTCATTGTTCAACTCAAGGACCGTTTCAATACACTGGTTGGGATTGACACCAGTTCGCATGCCATTGAATTTACAACGAGACGGATAGGAAAGGACCATAAGATTTTGTTGGAATGCGGAGAATTGGACTCACTTCGTTTTCAAGCGGAACGTTTTGACGCCTGTCTTTGTTTAGATGTCCTTGAACATATCAAAGACCTTTCACCTTTCCTTCAAGAGATATATCGAATCCTCAAACCGGGGGCGGAAATGATTGTGACTGTTCCGAATTGGTACGACATGATTATATCGGGAGTCTTTAAAATAGATTCTTTTCATGTCAATACGTTTCCCCCCTGGAGTTGGATGAGCCGTATTAGAAAGGCTGGGTTTAAGATCAAGCGCTGCAGAGCCGTGGACTTTCCCATTCTGAAATCGGATTTCTTGGCAAAAAAAATTTACTTTTTAGGCATGTGCATTTTAATTGTAGCCGTTCGGCAACCCGACAGTGGCCATGCGTAATACATAATAAAGGAAAACTTTATTTGATAAAAGTGGGCCGATTTATGCGAGATTAACAGTAAAACCTCGTCTCTTTATAATTACCAGTATTCAATATTTTAGGAAATGTCGTATTAAAATGCAAAGAAACAACCTAAAAATTGCATTCATTTCTTTGCAGGAAGACGCCGAAAAGGTACCGCCCCTCGGCTTGGTATATCTGGCTACCTATTTAAAAGAGAAAGCGGGGATAGAACATGAAAATGTAAGAATCTTTGACCGAACCTCTTCCAATATGAATGAGAGCATTAAAATATTTACCCCAGATATCATTGGATTTACCTCAATGACAATAGATTATGGTAAAGTTATTAAGTTCGCTAAAGAATTAAAACAGGACCAGAACGCCCCTTTTATTATAGGAGGAGTTCATATTTCATCATTGCCTGAATCGTTTAGCCCCATTTTTGATTTAGGCGTTCTGGGAGAAGGTGAGGAGACATTAAAAGAACTCGTTTTGTTATATGCGAAGAAAAGAAAGTTTTTAATTCAGGATCTCAAAGGAATCAAAGGGTTGATTTTTCCCATTGACAAACAGGAGTTATTTCTTACTCCGAGAAGAGAACCAATAGAGAATATTGACGATATACCCATACCTGATTTCAAATTATTAGACAAAATATATTTCCAAAAAATGGAAAATCTTTCGACTGCAAATGTGGGGAGAAGGCTTCACTTAATCAGCTCGAGGGGATGTCCATATAAATGCCTTTTCTGTTCAACCTCTCATTTTTGGGGCAAGATACGGTTTCATTCGGCTGAATATACAGCCAGAATGATTAGGAAAGCGATAGATGAACTTGGCGTAAATTCAGTTGGATTTTTGGACGATTTGTTTGCGGTGAGTCATGGAAGACTAAGTCTTCTTAAAAACGCTTTTAAGAACTATGGCTTATTTGAACATATTCAATCGATTGACTGTACTCAGAGAACTGATCTAATGAATGATAGGATATGTGAAGCCCTAAATGAACTTAAGATCACGGCTCTAAATTTTGGTTTTGAATCAGGCTCGGATAAGGTATTAAAAGAAATAAAATGTCATACCACTTCTGTCGATATCAACAAGAATGCCATTTTGTTAAGTAAAAAACATGGTATTGGGGTATTTGGCAGTTTGATGTATGGAGTTCCTAATGAAACCATTGAAGATATGAAAAAGACAAATGATTTTATTGATTTTGCAATTGAACATCGAGCGAAGTATATTTGGAGTTTTATTGCCACGCCTTTTCCGGCTACCCCTTTTTGGAAAATAGCCTTACAGAGGGGAAAGGTTAAGAACAAAATGGATTGGAATCTATTAAGCATTCATAATGTAGAAAATCCTTTACTGCTTGATGAGGATATAGACCGGAGAGAATTTAAAAAAGTATTTTTTGAAGGTCGGAAAAAATTAAGGAAAATGAAGATTGGGTTGGTAAAGGAATTTATTCTTAAAAATCCTATTGATACCTTGAATTTGATCACAAAAAGCCCGGGATATTATTTCAATAGAGTTATAAAAAAGGTATTCAAGCAATAGGAAAAGCCACTGGCGAGGAGATCGAGATATTCACATATTTCTTCTCGATATTGATCTTCACCCGAATGAAACCTCAACAAGTCATTCAGCCCGTCCCTATGTTCCATTGAAACATTTTTTAAGGCGTCCGTCCTCTCCTCTTCCCAGTATCATTTATTACTCCTTTTTACGGCTGGAAACATCTCATCAACGCTTTTGATTCTTTTCAATATTTAAATTGTTGTTGAATAGAACAAAGTTTCCAATTTGGATTTCCTGATCTCGTCATTCATCCAATTTGGACTTTTTTGACTTGATAAAGTGGAACCAATTTGATAAAAGTTGTCTATGGAGAAGGGAAAAGTTTTGGTAATCATTCCCGCCTACAATGAAGAAGGCTCTGTAGGGAAAGTGATCGAGGGAGTAAGAACTCATCTTTCACAGGCTGACCTTCTTATTGTGAATGATGGATCAACGGATCTCACTTCAGAAAAAGCCAGGGTCTCCGGAGCTGTTGTATTAGATCTCCCCTATAATTTAGGAATCGGTGGAGCCATGCAGACCGGTTACCAGTATGCTTCTCAGAAGGGCTATGATATCGCCGTTCAGGTGGATGGGGATGGTCAACATGATCCCAAAGAGATCGGTAAACTTCTCAAAGCCCTGGAGGAGAAGAACCTGAATATGGCCATTGGTTCACGATTCCTTGGTCAATCGGAATTTAAATCATCGATGATGAGGAGGGTGGGGATTTCCATCTTCTCCGGAGTGATTTCAATCCTTGTCAGGCAAAAAATCACAGATCCCACCTCGGGATTCAGAGCAGCAAATCGAAAGGCAATTCAATTATTTGCGTATGAATACCCACAAGATTATCCGGAGCCGGAGGTCGTAGTCCTGCTCCACCAATGTCATTTAAAAATGGTTGAGGTACCCGTGGGGATGAGTGAAAGATATTCCGGGGAATCTTCCATTACGAAGCTCAGGTCTATCTACTATATGGTGAAGGTGCTCCTGGCTATCTTTGTCGATTATTTTAAAAAACCACCCCGTTTAGGAAAGGAGGAAGAAGGATGTTAATCAAGATCCAAATCATTATCGGGGGACTTAGCATGATTCTGCTCTTGGTCACCTTGGAACTAATCAGGCGGAAGAGACTTCGGGAAGAATATGCCATCCTCTGGCTCTTTACCGGCGCAGTCATCTTGCTTTTTAGTTTGTGGCCCGAGTTTTTCCTCTCCCAGTTTTTTGTTAAGTTGACAGGCATATTCTATTTGTCCGCGGTGGTTTTAATCGCCTTTTCCTTTCTCCTCCTGATCGTCCTCCATTTCTCCGTGGTGATTTCTAAGTTAACAAGTCAAAATAAAGAACTGGCCCAAAGGTATGCCCTTATGGAACTGGAGCTTAGGGAATTCAGGAGTCACCACAACCTTTCACAAAACCATTCAAATTAAAATGGGTGAAAGGATGGTTTCCCTTATGCAAGCTTGAAAAAGAGAGATGGTTCTGATAAAAGAGATATGCTTTAAATATTTCCGTATATCCGCTAAGAGAAAGAGGAAATGTCCTATATATTGGTGACGGGGGGGGCGGGGTTTATCGGGAGCCATGTGGTCAAAGAACTCTTACGTCAAGGGTATCAACCCGTCGTCTATGACAATCTCCAGACAGGCCATCGGAAAGCCATTGGGGATGCTCCCTTTGTGAAGGGAGATTTGGCAGATCGGGAGAAACTCAAAGAGACTCTCCAATCTTATCCGATTCAAGCGGTCATCCATTTTGCGGCTGATTGCCTGGTTGGGGAATCGGTTGAGAATCCAGTAAAGTATTTTAAAAATAATGTGAGGAAAGGCATCCATTTAATTGAAATCATGGAAGAAGTTGGCATTAACAAGATAGTCTTTTCGTCCTCTGCTGCCGTTTATGGCGAGCCTCATGAGATCCCCATCACAGAAGAGCACCCATGTTTACCCACCAATCCGTATGGAGAGACAAAGTGGATCTTTGAGAGGGTTCTGCAAACTCTTTTTAAGACCGGCAAAATGAATTCCATCTCCTTAAGGTATTTCAATGCGGCAGGAGCTGATCCGGAAGGTGAGTTAGGAGAAGATCATCGTCCGGAGACTCACCTCATTCCCATGGTGTTCCGGGCAGCCCTGAACAATAGCTCCGTGCCTATTTTGGGGACTGATTATGATACTCCTGATGGAACATGCATTCGTGATTATATCCATGTTAGTGACCTCTCCCATGCCCATCTGTTAGCCTTAAAAAAATTAGAAGAGGGCCGGTTTGCCGGCGCCTATAATCTTGGGAATGGGAATGGTTATTCAGTCAAGGAAGTGATCAAGGTTGTCAGCCGGGTCACAGGAAAAAGAATTGGGGTGATTGAATCAGCGCGGAGACCCGGGGATCCCTCCCGATTGGTAGCGAGTTCAGCGAAGATTAAGAGAGAGTTGGGATGGGCGCAGAAATATCCCGGGTTAGGGACAATCATTGACACTGCCTGGCAATGGTTCTGTAAACATCCGGAGGGGTATCATGATTGACGATGGCCTTCATTCTATTCACTGAGAGGAAGAGAAAATGTCATATGTGCTGGTGACGGGGGGAGCGGGTTTTATCGGGTCGAACCTGACGGAAGCATTGCTCAGGATGGGGCATCAGGTTCGCGTTCTCGATAATTTTTCAACAGGGAAGAGGGAGAATTTAGTCTTTGGTGAAGTTTATCCCTTCCTTGAGGTTGTCGAACGAGACATCTGCGACATGACCTCCTGCCAGAGGGCCATGGAGGGCATCGAATATGTTTTTCACCAGGCAGCCCTGCCATCGGTTCAACGGTCGGTCGAAGATCCTCTGACCACCCATCAGGTGAATGCGGAAGGAACCTTAAATATTCTCATCGCGGCCAGGGATACAGGGGTGAAACGAGTGATCTATGCAGCCTCCTCCTCAGCCTACGGGGATACCCCGACTCTGCCCAAGAAAGAGGAAATGGTTCCCAAACCTCTCTCGCCCTATGCATTGCAGAAGTTTATCGGGGAGGAATATTGCCGGCTCTTTTCTCAACTTTATGGATTGGAGACGATCTCTTTCAGGTATTTCAATATTTTTGGTCCGAAACAGGATCCCAATTCCCTTTATTCCGCTGTTATTCCGAGGTTTATCGATGCTCTGGTCTCGAATCGCCCTCCGGTTATCTTCGGCGATGGGGAGCAATCCCGGGACTTCACCTATATCGACAATGTCGTTCACGCCAATCTTCTGGCAATGGTTGCAGAGCGCACCCGGGGAGAAACGGTCAATGTTGCCTGTGGCAGGAGGGTATCTTTAAATCAGTTATTAAAGATTCTTCAGGATATTATTGGCTCCCATGTGTCGCCTCTCTATGAGGAACCCAGAAAAGGAGATGTCAGACACTCGCTGGCCGACATCAAGCGGGCGAAAGCAGTATTGAATTATGATCCGAAAGTTGGAATTGAGGAAGGGCTTAGTAGAACGGTGGAATTCTTTAAAAACATGAAATGATCAATAGTCAATTACCAATTATCAATGGTCAGTAGATGGATAGAGGGATAGAGAATGTTTGAAAAGATCATCAGGAGGTTTTCGGGGGTAAGGATTCTCGTCGTGGGTGATATCATGTTGGACCGGTTCATCTGGGGAGATGTCTCCCGAATCTCCCCTGAGGCTCCTGTTCCCGTGGTGGTGGTGGAGAGGGAGACCTTTCTCCTCGGAGGAGCGGCCAATGTGGTGAATAATATCCATTCCCTCGGAGGGAAAGCTTCCCTCTGCGGCGTTGTAGGCGATGACGAGATGGGCCGGAAGGTCATTCAAAGACTGGGCGAGATGGGAGTTGATCGCAGTGGGATATCCGTTGAACCGGGAAGGCAGACGACGGTCAAGACCCGGATTATCGCCCACCACCAGCAACTGGTTCGAATCGACCGGGAGACAACCCAGCGCCCGAAGGTTTCCACACTTCGAAGCTTCTCCGGCTATTTGAAACAGAAGACAAAGAGTTTTGATGGAATCATCCTTTCCGATTACGGAAAAGGTCTGCTAACAAGAAGTCTGGTGAGGAATGTCATCCGGAAGGCAGGGGAGGCAGGAAAGTTTGTGATGGTCGACCCGAAGATTAAAAATTTCTTTTTTTACAGAGGAGCCACCGTCGTGACACCCAATACAGCGGAGGCGAGTTCCGCCTCGAGGATATCCATCACGGATGAAACCTCCTTGGATAGGGCGGGCAGGACTCTTTTAAAAAGGTTGAAATGTGATGCGCTGGTGATTACACGGGGAGAAGATGGGATGGCCATCTTTGAACCTCATCGGAAGCCTCTTCTTGTGCCGACCGAGGCAAGGGAGGTGTATGATGTGACCGGCGCCGGCGATACGGTGATCGGAACGATGGCTCTTGCCTTGGGAGCAGGAGCCAACATTAGAAGGGCGGCGGAGCTTGCCAATCATGCGGCCGGGATTGTGGTTGGAAAGGTGGGAACAGCGACGGTTGGTCAGGAAGAATTGGCAAAGGTCATGAAGGAGAAGCCCCGCTTGAAATAGAGTGAAGCTCGAAAAAAAGCCCTAACCCGGACAAGTCGATGCGACTTGGAAAAGGAAAGGGCTTTTTTACCCCGTTAGAAATAATGGACCACTGCTCCCTCCGGGCCAGGGGCCCTCCCTCCGGGGCAGAAGCCCCTCTGGGGCGGAGGCTGCAGCGAGGTAACATTTTAGAATAATTCCAGCGGAGTTTAATACCCCGCTGGAATTATTCTAATGGGGTTTACCTGCTTACGCTAAGGCATCAGCGTAGGCGAGGAAGAATGAATGCTTTATGTTTCGAGGACGAAGATGACTTCCATTCTTACACGATATTCAGTAATCTTTGAATTCTCCACAGCCACCCGGAAATCAACAACCCGAAGTCCCGTGATCCCCCTCAAGGTCTTTGTTGCTCTCGCAAACCCGATCTTGACAGCCTCATCAAATCCCTTAGGAGAACTTGAAATAATCTCTGTTACCCTTGCAACTCTTGGCTCCGCCATTTCTCTCACCTCCTTCTTTTTAAATTGAGTTTATATTAGAAAGTTTACACAAAAATACTTTATAATGTCAATGAAAAAATAAGTACATGAATATCAATGCTCACTTGTGTTAAAAGTGAAGAAAAATTGATGGGTTGCATCAAAATCTTATTGATAAATTTGAAATTTGTGTTATAAAATTCTTTTTTAACGGCTTTTTCATAAAGTTCAGGATTCCAGGCGGATAAAATGGGCGCTGATTCCCCAGGGCAGGATGACCTCATCCAGCAATTTATCCATTACCTATCGGCGGAGAAGAATGCCTCTCCCCATACCTGCCGGTGCTATCAAAAAGACCTGGAAGAGTTCGAAAATTTTTTAAAGAGTCAAGGCGGGGAAATTTCCCTGCGGGGAAAACCGGAGATGGAAAAAGTGGACCGGATCGTTATCCGGAAATATCTCAGTGTTCTTCACCGAAAAAATAAGAAGAGCTCGATTGCGAGAAAGATATCCACTCTCCGATCCTTCTTCCGATATCTGGCGAAGGAAAAACTCGTTTCTTCCAATCCGGCAAAGGCTGTCTCGACGCCCAAAGTAGAGAAATATCTGCCTGCCACCCTCACCGTAGATGAGGCATTCCGGCTCATGGAATCACCCGGTAGGTCTTCTGAGAAACCTTCCAAGGCAGAGGCAAAGAAAAGGGCGGTCAGGGACCGGGCCATTCTGGAACTTCTCTATTCGAGTGGGTTAAGAGTGGGGGAACTGGTAGGGCTGAATTTAAAACATCTGGATCTCCGTCTCGGGATCGTACGGGTGATGGGAAAGGGGAGAAAGGAGCGGATTGTCCCCATCGGCAAAAAGGCCATCGAAGCCCTCAACGCTTATCTGGAACGGCGGGGGAACCCGGAGGACGAAGGGGCCCTCTTCATCAACCTGAGAGGAGGAAGACTGACCAGCCGGAGCGTTGGAAGGTTGATCAAGCAGTATACGAGGTCTTCGGGTATTGTCCGAAGAGTGAGCCCTCACAGTCTCCGGCATAGCTTTGCCACTCATCTTTTGGATGCAGGGGCCGATATCCGGGAGATTCAGGAGATGCTGGGGCATGCGAGCCTTTCGACGACTCAGAGGTATATCCACCTCAGCCTGGGCAAATTGATGGAGGTTTACGATAAAGCACATCCCCGCAGTTTCCATAGGGGAAAGAGCGCGGGGGATAGAGCAAAAGGTGATGAGTAACAGACGATAGACGATGTAACGCCCTAACCCCCCTCTATTCCCCCCTTAAACTAAGGGGGGAATAGAGGGGGGGGTTATAAGAGGGGGTTGGGGGGCGTTATGAGGTTGGAAGATTTAAGGTAGACGACGGACGATGAACCATGAACCATGAACGATAAACCATGAATGGTGAACTATGGAGAATCTGATGCACAAAATGCATGGGACGACCATTATATGTATCCGGCATAAAGGAAAGGTCGTTATGGCAGGAGATGGACAGGTCACCCTTGAGCATACGGTAATGAAGCACACGGCGAGAAAGGTTCGAAGGATCTACCAGGACAGGGTCCTTGCCGGATTTGCAGGTGCGACTGCGGATGCCTTCACCCTCTTTGCCAAATTTGAGGAGAAGCTGGAACAGTATAACGGGAACCTGCTCAGGGCGGCGGTGGAGCTGGCCAAGGATTGGAGAACGGACCGTATCCTGAGGAGGCTCGAGGCCCTGCTCATCATTGCGGACAAAGATCATTCCCTGGTCATCTCCGGCAACGGAGATGTCATCGAACCGGACGACGGGGTGACTGCCATCGGGAGCGGCGGGCCTTATGCCCAAGCTGCGGCCAAAGCCCTGATCCAGTTCTCAGACTTAGATGCGAGAGCCATTGCAGAGGAGTCAATGAAGATAGCGGCTTCCATCTGCATTTACACCAATGACCGCATCCTCATCGAGGAGTTATGAATAAAATCTTTACACCGAGAGAAATCGTCTCCGAGCTGGACAAATATATCATCGGCCAGAAGGATGCCAAACGCTCCGTTGCCATTGCGCTGAGGAACCGCTGGAGGCGGCAGCAGATCCCCGAGCCCCTCAGGGACGAGATTGCGCCCAAGAACATCATCATGATCGGCCCCACTGGGGTTGGAAAGACGGAGATCGCGCGGAGGTTGGCCAGGCTGGCCCAGGCTCCTTTTCTGAAGATTGAAGCCTCGAAATTTACAGAGGTGGGTTATGTGGGCAGGGATGTGGAGTCCATGGTCAGGGACCTGACCGATCAGGCGGTGAACATGGTCAAGGCTGAAGAGACCCGAAAGGTCCAGCAGAAGGCGGAGGAGATTGCTGAAGAGAGGCTCTTGGACCTGCTTCTTCCGGCATCAAGGAAAGGTGTTCCGAAAGAGGGCGAGGATTCGAAAGAGACGCGGGAGAAACTTCGAAAGTTGCTCAGAACAGGAAAACTGAACGAAAAGTATGTGGAAGTGGAGGTGATGGACCGGAATTTACCCATGGTGGAGATATTCACCGCTTCGGGAATGGAGGAGATGGATATCAACATCAAAGAGATGTTCGGGAGCCTCTTTCCGAAAAAGAAGAAGCAGAGAAAGATCAAGGTTCCGGAGGCTCTCCAGGTTCTCTCTCAGGAGGAGGCCCAGAGGTTGATCGATATGGACGCTGTGATCAAACAGGCCATTGACCGGATTGAGCAGTCAGGCATCATCTTTCTTGATGAGATTGACAAGATCGCCGGGAGGGAGTCCACCTATGGGCCGGATGTCTCGAGGGAAGGGGTTCAAAGAGACCTCCTGCCTATTGTGGAGGGGACGACCGTGTCGACGAAATATGGAGTGGTCAAGACCGACCATATCCTCTTCATCGCGGCCGGGGCCTTCCATGTTTCAAAACCCTCGGACCTGATCCCGGAACTGCAAGGAAGGTTTCCGATCCGGGTGCAACTCGATTCGCTGAAGAAGGAGGATTTGATCCGGATTCTTACAGAGCCGGAGAATGCCCTGATCAAGCAGTATACCGCCCTGATGGAGACAGAATCGGTAAACCTGGATTTCGGCAGGGATTCCATTGAGGAGATTTCGGAGATGGCCGCCCTCATCAATGAAAGAACGGAGAACATTGGCGCCAGGCGCCTTTATACCATCATGGAGAGGTTGCTGGATGAGATTTCCTTCGACGCACCCGAGATGAGCGGAAAGAAGATGGTGATTGACGCCAGGTATGTGAAAGAGAAGTTGAAGGACTTTGTGGAGGATGAGGATCTGAGCCGGTTTATCTTATAGGAATTTCAAATTTTAGATTTTAGATTTCAGATTGAAAAATCCGCAATCTGCAATTTGAAATCTTAAATCAGAATGTCACATTTTATTGATGAGGACGTCACATGATGGAAAGCCTCATAGAAAAGGCTAAGGTATTAGTGGAGGCGCTTCCTTATATCCGGCGGTTTTATAACAAGACCATTGTGATCAAGTATGGAGGAAGCACCATGGAGGAAGAGGGGCTCAAAAGAGGTTTTGCCCTTGATGTCGTCCTCCTCAAATATATCGGCCTGAACCCGGTCGTTGTCCACGGGGGCGGTCCCCAGATCGGTGAGATGCTGACCCGATTGGGGAAGAAGTCGGAGTTTGTGGAAGGGATGAGGGTGACGGACAGGGAGACAATGGATGTAGTGGAGATGGTTCTCGTGGGAAAGGTGAACAAAGAGATCGTCGCCCTGATCAATCAGCAGGGAGGAAAGGCGGTCGGATTGAGCGGAAAGGACGGGAGGCTCATCATTGCCAAAAAGTTGAAATTGACGAGAAGCGCCGGCAAGGATAAGGATCCTGAGGTCATTGATATCGGGATGGTAGGCGAGGTGAAGACGATCCATCCCGGAGTGATCGAATCTCTGGAGAAGGAGAATTTTATTCCGGTGATCGCACCGGTTGGTGTGGGAGAAGAGGGTGAGACCTATAATATCAATGCCGATCTGGTAGCAGGAAAGATCGCCTCGGCATTGAAAGCTGAAAAGCTGATCCTGTTGACCGACGTAGAAGGGGTGATGGATGAGAAGAAACAGTTGATCCCCACCCTTGATGTGAAGCAGGCGAGGGAGCTCATCTCTCAGAAGATCATCTCCTCCGGCATGATCCCGAAGGTGAACTGTTGCCTCAAGGCCCTTGAAGAGGGTGTGAACAAGACCCATATTATCGACGGAACCGTGGAGCACGCGGTTCTGTTGGAAATTTTTACGGATGTGGGAATTGGAACCCAGATCACCCGTGAAGAAATCTAACTCTGGAATAATGGAACACTGGAATACTGACATGACAGGTTTATTCTAGAATATGACCCATTATTCCAACATTCCATTTTTCCGGTTAAAGGAGTGGTTATGGATTCTCAGACCTTGATGATGTTATCGGAAAAGTATATCGCCCACACCTATAACCGTTTTCCCATCCTTCCGGTCAGGGGGAAGGGGACCCGGGTTTGGGATCTCGAGGGGAAAGAGTATATCGATTTTTTTGCAGGGCTTGCGGTGTGCAATCTGGGCCACTGCCATCCGAAGGTCGTGAAGGCGATTCAGGATCAGGCGGAAAAACTGATCCATGTCTCAAATCTCTACTACATCGAACCCCAGATCCAGTTGGCTTCTCTTCTCTGTGAACACTCCTTTGCCGGCAAGGTCTTTTTCTGCAACAGCGGGGCAGAGGCCAATGAAGGAGCGCTGAAACTCGCAAGAAAATATGCAAAGGAGAAGATCGGAGAGGATCGATACGAAGTGATCACCATGGAAAACTCCTTTCATGGAAGAACACTCGCCACCCTGACGGCCACGGCTCAAAAAAAGTATCACAAAGGCTATGGACCTCTGATGCCTGGTTTTAAATATGTCCCTTTCAATGATCTCAAAGCGGTGAGAGACGCGATCGGGCCGAAGACCTGCGCCGTGCTTTTGGAGCCAATCCAGGGGGAAGGGGGAGTCAATATTCCTTCCGAGGGCTATCTCAAGTCACTCCGGGAGACCTGCGATGAGAAGGGGGTCCTTCTCATTCTGGATGAAGTCCAGGTTGGGATGGGAAGGACCGGAAAACTCTTCGCCTATGAGCATGAGAACATCGAGCCGGATATGCTCACCCTTGCCAAATCGCTGGCAGGAGGCGTTCCCATCGGAGCCCTGTTGATCAGGGAAGAGATTGCCAAAAGTTTTGAGCCGGGAGATCATGCCTCCACCTTTGGAGGAAATTTTCTGGCAATGGCAGCGGGTGTGGCTGCCCTGAATGCGATCCTGGAGGAAGGGATGCTGGAGAATTGCCGGAGGGTCGGGGAATACTTCCTTTCCAGACTCGAGGAAGTCAAGAAGAAATTTCCTTTTGTACAGGATGTCCGTGGAAGAGGATTAATCCTCGGCCTGGAACTGAAAATGGAGGGAGCGGGGATCGTCAGGGAGATGATGCAGAAGGGGTTTCTCATCAATTGCACGATGAACAATGTGCTGCGGTTCCTACCCCCTCTCATCGTCACGGAGGAAGAAGTGGACCGGATGATCAAGGCGTTGGAAGGAGTCTTTAAAAAAATTAACAATGATCAATTATCAACAGTCAATGACCAATAAACAATGATTAATGACAATTGCCAATTGACCATTGAATATTGACCATTGACTTGGTAAGGAGGTTTCAATGAAAGGTGAAGTGAAAAAAGTGGTTCTGGCTTACTCAGGCGGCCTGGATACGTCTATCATTCTGAAGTGGTTGAAGAATGAGTTCGGATGCGAGGTGATTGCTTTTACCGCGGATATCGGACAGGCAGAAGAACTGGACCACCTGGAGGAGAAGGCGATCTCAACAGGCGCAAGCAAGGTCTATATTGAAGACCTCCGGGAGGAGTTCGTACGGGATTTTGTTTTCACAGCGCTGAAGGCCAATGCCGTTTATGAGGGGACTTACCTCCTTGGCACCTCCATTGCCCGACCCCTGATCGCAAAGAGACAGATCGAGATCGCCCAGCTGGAGGGAGCGGATGCCGTGGCTCATGGGTCCACCGGGAAGGGGAATGATCAGGTTCGATTTGAGCTGACCTACTATGCCCTCAATCCTTATGTCCGGGTGATCTCTCCCTGGAGAGAATGGAAATTCACATCGCGTGAGGAGTTGATGGCTTATGCACGTGAGAACGGCATTCCCATCCCGGTCACAAAAGAGAAACCCTACTCGTCCGACCGGAATCTCCTTCACATCAGTTTTGAGGGAGGGATTCTCGAAGACCCCTGGGCAGAGCCGCCTGAGAATATGTTTATCCTCTCTGTCTCACCTGAAAAGGCGCCGGATCGTCCCACGGTGGTCGAAATCGATTTTGAGGACGGCATTCCAAAGCGGGTTGACGGCCAGGAGCTTTCGCCTGCGAACCTGCTGGCCCGGTTGAATGAGATAGGAGGCAGGAATGGCATTGGGCGTGTCGACATGGTGGAGAACCGCTACGTGGGAATGAAGTCAAGAGGAGTTTATGAGACGCCCGGGGGGACGATTCTCTACACCGCCCACCGGGCTGTTGAGTCGATGACGATGGACCGGGAGGTGATGCATCTGCGGGATAGCCTGATTCCGAAGATCTCGGAGCTCATTTATTATGGTTACTGGTTTTCACCGGAAATGGATGTTCTGAAGAAGGCGCTCGATGAGATGCAGAAGAATGTCACCGGTGCAGTCCGGCTGAAACTCTATAAAGGAAATTGCACGGTGATCGGCCGAAAATCGGAGAAGTCTCTCTACCACGGGGCCTTTGCGACCTTTGAAAGGGACACCGTCTACAATCAGAAAGATGCGGAGGGTTTTATCAAGCTGAACGCCTTAAGACTTCGAATTAGAAGGATGATGAGAGGATAACGAGTTTAGAATTATGAGTTAAGAGTTATGAGTTGCATCAAGAAAACCCAATAACTCAATAACCCGATAACTCAATGGACCAATGACGAGGAAGGCATGAATTCGAAGTATAGCCCGAAAGAGATTGAAGAGAAATGGCAGAGGGTCTGGGAGAATCTGAAGCTCTTCAAAGTGACGGAAGATGAGAACAGGAAGAAGTATTATCTTCTTGAGATGTTTCCCTATCCATCGGGTAAGATCCACATGGGCCATGTGCGTAACTACTCCATTGGCGATGTCGTTGCACGGTACAAGAAGATGAAAGGGTTTAATGTCCTTCATCCCATGGCATGGGATGCTTTTGGGATGCCCGCAGAGAATGCCGCCATCGAACACGGTGTCCATCCTGCCAAATGGACCTATGAGAATATCGAATACATGAAGAGGCAGTTGAAGCGAATGGGCATCAGTTATGACTGGGACCGGGAGTTTGCCACCTGTGATGCCTCGTACTACCGGTGGGAACAGCTCTTCTTCCTGAAAATGTATGAAAAGGGACTGGCCTATAAGAAACGGTCCACGGTCAACTGGTGTGAAATCTGCAAGACCGTTCTGGCCAACGAGCAGGTGATGGGCGACGGGACCTGCTGGCGGGGCCATGCCGATGATCCGGGGGTCACCCAGAAGGATCTGGAACAATGGTTCTTCAAGATCACCGATTATGCCGAGGACCTCCTGGAGTGGTGCGATAAACTTCCCGGATGGCCGGAGCGCGTCCTCACCATGCAGAGAAACTGGATTGGAAAGTCGATTGGAGCCGAGATTCATTTTCCTCTGGAGCATTCAAAGGAAACGATCAAGGTCTTCACCACCCGGCAGGACACGGTCTTTGGCGCTACCTTTATGAGCCTTGCTCCGGAGCATCCTCTTGCCCTGACCCTTTCGAAGGGGACCGCCCAGGAGAAAGAGGTGAAGGATTTTGTCGAGAAGATGAAACGGCAAGACCGGATGAAGAGGACCTCTCCCACAACGGAGAAAGAGGGTGTCTTCACGGGCGGTTATTGCCTCAATCCGGTGACAGAGGCCAGAATGCCCATCTTCGTTGCCAATTTTGTCCTGATGGAATACGGGACAGGCGCTGTAATGGCTGTTCCCACCCATGACCAGAGAGATTTTGAATTTGCCAAGCAGTACGGACTTCCTCTCATCGTTGTGATTCAGCAGGAAGATCAAGCCTTGAATGCGAACACCATGACCCAAGCCTATGAGGGAGAGGGGGGTCTGGTCAACTCAGGGAAGTTTAATGGAATGAGCAGCATGAAGGCGAGGGAGGAGATTGCAAAGCACCTCGAGGAGAAAGGATTAGGCGGAGAGAAGATCAGTTACCGGTTGAGGGATTGGGGGATCTCCAGGCAGCGTTACTGGGGAGCTCCCATTCCTATTATATACTGTGAGAAGTGCGGGACTGTTCCGGTTCCAGAAAGGGACCTTCCTGTCCTCCTTCCGTCCGATGTGGAAGTCACAGGAATGGGGGAATCGCCTCTGGTAAGCGCAAAAGAGTTTGTTGAAGCAAGATGTCCCAAATGCGGCGGAGCGGGCCGCAGAGAAACGGACACCATGGACACCTTTGTCGAATCCTCATGGTATTTTGATCGATTTGCCTGCCCGGACTATCATGAAGGGCCTCTCGATAAGAAGAGGGTTGATTACTGGATGCCTGTGGATCAATACATCGGCGGCATTGAGCATGCCATTCTCCACCTCCTCTATTCCCGCTTCTTCACCCGCGTCCTGAAGGAGATGGGATGGTTGAGCGTCAAGGAACCCTTCACCAACCTCCTCACTCAGGGAATGGTTTGCAAAGAGGTTCTGGAGTGTCCGAAGGATGGATATCTCTTCCCTGATGAAGTGGAGAGGGAAGGAGAGGCCTTTCGCTGCCGCAAGTGCGGCGGCCAGGTCACTGCAGGAAGGCTTGAGAAGATGTCGAAGTCAAAGAGGAATGTGGTCGATCCGGAGTATCTGGTCGAAAAGTTTGGCGCGGATACGGCAAGAATCTTCTGCCTCTTTGCCGCCCCACCCGAAAAAGACCTGGACTGGAGCGATCTGGGTGTGGAAGGGTCGTTCCGTTTTCTCAACCGGGTATGGAGGCTCTTTTCCGAACAGCATTCCCGGCTCCGAGATGCGGCTTCCCTTCCTTTCGGGACTTCGTTAGAGGGTGATGCAAAACTCCTCCGCCAGAAAACCCATAAGACGATCAAGAAGGTGACCGAGGATATCGAGCGATTTCATTTCAACACGGCCATCAGCGCGATCATGGAACTGGTGAACGAAATCTATACCTCGGAGGTGAAGAACAGGGAGGATGAAACCTCAAGAAGGTTGATGAGAGAGGCGATTGAAGCAGCCATCATCCTGCTTTCGCCATTCGTTCCCCACTTCGCCGAGGAACTCTGGGAGGGTTTGGGGAATAAGGAATCTGTCATCAAGAAGGACTGGCCCGATTATGATCCGGAGGCTGTCTCGGAGGATGAAGTTCTGATCGTCGTCCAGGTCCATGGAAAAGTGAGAGACCGCATCACGGTGCCCGCCTCTTATGGAGAGGAAGAGATCAAGACCTGGGCTTTGAAGAGCGAGAGGATTCAAAAACTGGTTGCGGGCAAAGCGATCAAACGGGTGATCCTCGTGCCTCAGAAACTGGTCAATATTGTATGTTGATTGTTTGGGAATAACCAATCACCAAATCCCAATAATCAAATAAGCTCCAATTTTCAATAACCAAAAAATAATAATAATTGGTGCCTGGATAATTGGTTATTATTTGGTGATTGGTATCACTTTAGCGCTTTGAAAAAAATATCTAATCCCCCTTCATCCCCCTTTGTCAAAAGGGGGAAATCCCTTTTCCTCCCTTTGGTCTCCGACCCAGAGCGGTCTCTGACCCGGGGGGCAAAGGGAGGCGGGGAGGGATTTTAAAAGTTTTTCAAACAGCTAAATTGTTACGGTGATTGGAATTTGGTTATTGGAATTTTGGAGAAAGGGTCCAAGCTGCTATGCAATTTTTGAAAAAGTTTCTTTCTATTGTTTGTATCGTTCTATTGGCAGGTTGTGGATACCAGATGGTTGGAAAGGATACCCATCGTCCACCCGGCATTGCCTCTCTCGCCATCCCCACCTTTGTCAACCAGACCTTTGAGCCCGGCATTGAGGTCCCTTTCACACAGGGTTTTTTGAGGGAATTTATTCAAGACCGGAGGGTGAAGGTAGTTGGGCGGGATGAAGCGGATTCTGTTCTGGAAGGGGTGATTAAATCCTTTCAGATCTATTCGGTCTCCTATGACCGGTCCGGAATTGCCCAGGAATACCAGACTGCGGTGGTCATCGATTTAACGTTAAGAAAGAAGACCGGGGAAATCCTCTGGATGGAGAAGGATCTTTCCGACACCAGAGTCTATCGCACCTCTCAAAATATTCTCGTCAGCGAATCGAACAAGGCCGCGGCCATTCAATTGCTGGGAAGGTTTATGGCTGAGCGGATGCGTAACCGGTTCTTTTATAATTTTTAACCTAAAGCGAATTGGGCGAATGATAACGAATAATACCGAACGATTAGTTATTCGTTCCATTCGTGAATTTTAAAAAGGGTATCACTTTAGCGCTTTAAAAAAATATCTAATCCCCCTTCATCCCCCTTTGTCAAAAGGGGGAAATTCCTTTTCCTCCCTTTGGTCTCCGACCCAGAGCGGTCTCTGACCCGGGGGGCAAAGGGAGGTGGGGAGGGATTTTACAAGTTTCTTCAAACAGCTAAATTGTTACAAAAAAGAAAGGTTGAACTATGTACACAGCTTCGGATTTAAGAAAGGGTTTGAAGGTCACGATCGATAATGAGCCTTATGTCGTCACGGTTTTTGAATTCTCCAAACCGGGGAAAGGCCAAGCCCTTTACAGGACAAAACTGAAAAATATGATCACCGGATTCACCATCGATCGAACCTATCGCGAGGGAGATACCTTCGAACACGCCTCATTGGAAGAGAGGCCCATGCAGTATCTATATAAAGAGGGTGATCATTACTATTTCATGGACAATCAAACCTACGAACAGATCATCATCAATGAGGATGCGCTGGGAGAGACAAAATATTTTCTCATTGACAACTTAAATGTGAAGGTATTGATGTTCAGAGAGCGGGCCATTGGCGTGGAACTTCCAAACTTTGTCAATCTCAGAGTGGTCAAGACAGAGATGTGGGTCAAAGGCGATACCTCGAAGGCCGATTACAAACCCGCCACGATTGAGACAGGATATGAACTGCGTATTCCTCCCTTTGTCCAGGAGGGCGAGTTGATCACCATTGACACTCGAACCGGAGAATATTCAACCCGGGTCAAGGAATAAGTCCGTGACGAAGAACTGGCCATTGGCCAGGCGAAAGGCCGCCCTCCGGCAGAGGGCAAGGATCATACAGAAGACAAGACAATTCTTGAGCGAGAGGGGGTACCTGGAAGTGGAGACTCCCCATCGCATTCCTGCTCCCGCTCCGGAATCCCATATCGATTCTGTCCCCTCAGGCAAATGGTTTCTCCATCCCTCTCCCGAACTCTGTATGAAGCGAATGCTCGCCGCAGGATATGAAAAGATCTTTCAAATAAGTCGCTGTTGGAGAGAAAGGGAGAGGGGGAGCCGGCACATCCCGGAGTTTACCCTTCTAGAGTGGTATCGAAAAGGCGGCGACTATCTCTCTCTCATGGAGGAGTGTGAGGAATTGATTCAAACCCTTGCGACTGACCTCGGAATGGAAGAGAAAATAACTTACCAGGAGCATAATATTTCCCTTACGTCTCCCTGGGAGAGGATGACTGTCGAAGAGGCGTTTCATCGTTACGCAAAGATTTCAGCGAAGGAGGCTCTCCAACAGGACCTTTTCGATGAGGTCATGGTGCAGGATATTGATCCCCGACTCGGAATCGAAAGGCCCACCTTTATTTATGATTATCCTGCCAAGCGGAGGGCGATGGCACGGTTGAAGGAGGAAGATCAGACCGTGGCAGAACGATTTGAGCTCTACCTGGGAGGCCTGGAGATAGCCAATGCGTTCTCGGAATTGGCCGATGCGGAAGAGCAACGGAAGGTTTTTCAATTGGAGACGGAGACCCGCCGGTTGCTGGGGAAAGCGATTTATCCCGTGCCTGAAAGGTTTTTGACCGAGCTGGAGGAGATGCCCCCCTCGGCGGGAATCGCTCTTGGGGTGGACCGGTTGGTGATGGTTTTATTGAATGCAAAAACGATTGATGAAGTGGTAGCGTTTACTCCTGAGGAACTCTGATGAAGTGATCAATGCAAAATATTCAATTTGCATTTATTAGTCAGTCCATAATTGTATAGACACTGAAGATAAATCCCTCCTTCCCTCCTTTTGCCAAAGGGAGGAATTACCCCTCTTTGGAAAAGAGGGGTGAGGGGAGATTTTCAGAGGAGTATGTCTTCTCAATTATGGACTCCTTAGTAACAGTTAGCAATTGTCCGCTTCGCCATCCGGGTATTCGATGACCTCACCAAGATAATTGCGCAGATAGAAAGTGTTTCCCTGTCTTTTCACACCGTCGGGGAGGAGGGGGACCTTTCCTTTTCCTCCAGGCAGGTCGATGACATAGGCAGGGGTTGCCATGCCCGAGGTGTGTCCTCTTAATCCTGCCATGATGTCTAATCCTTTCTGGAGAGGAGTACGGAAATGGCCTGTTCCTTTTACAAGATCCATCTGGTGGATATAATAGGGGCGAACCCTGATGGTCAGGAGTTTCTGCATCAGTCTTTTCATCACCTCCGGGTCATCGTTGACTCCTCTGAGCAAGACGGTCTGATTTCCAAGCGGGATGCCCGCATTCGCCAGCAGGGCGCACGCTTGTGCCGACAGGGATGTGATTTCTGTGGGGTGGTTGAACTGTGTGTTCACATAGAGGGGATGATATCGTTTCAGCATCCGGCAGAGTCGATGGGTGATGCGCTCCGGCAGTGTGACAGGAGCACGAGTATTGAGCCTGACAATCTCCACACGGGGAATTTTACGAAGACGGATCAGGATCTCTTCCAGTTCATCATCGGTAAGCATTAGAGGATCGCCTCCCGAAAGGATCACATCCCGTATGGCAGGCCTCCCTTCGATATACTTCACAGCAGCTTCAAATGAGTCATCTTTTATAAAGCCTCTTTTATCCCCCATCCTGTTTTTCCTCATGCAGAACCGGCATAAAGTCGGGCAGGCGGAAGAAACCAGTAGAACGACCCGGTCGGGATAACGGTGGATGAGCCCTGGTGCACAGGTGAGCCCTTCTTCGTTGAGCGGATCAATCAAAAGGCCGTCCTGTTCCAGCTCACGCGGGTCAGGAATGCACTGCCTCCATATGGGATCATCCATCTCCCGGATAAGGCTTAAATAGGTGCGGGTGATCCGGAGAGGATAACGGGCTACAACAGGCCTGAGTGAATCGGGGTCTATTGAGACATGACAGGCCAATTGCTTCGGTTCGGTGATACTTTCGGAAAGGATCTTCTGCCAGCGTTCCATTCATAACATTTTATCTTTTTTAGATGCGGAACGCAAAAAGAGGAGCAACGAAGCGAGAAATATGCTATCATATCTCCTATTCGTAAACTGGGATATCCGGGACCAGGTGGCTTATATCATTTAAAATTTTTATGTGAACACATGAAATTTGAAAATTTATCTCTAACATTTATAATATTTCCTTTTCAAAAGAACTCCTTCCTCGGTTGGCATGAGCGCTAACTTAAGTATTCCCGCCCCTTCAAGGGGAGGGTTAGGGTGGGGATGGGACGATAAAGCTCATAAGGAAATAGAAACCCATCCCCCTCCCAACCTCCCCCTTGAAAGGGGAGGAGTTAAATTTTTGGATGTCGTCAATTTTCAACTTTCAAATATTTTTGGCTTGATTTCAGATTGAAGGTATTTCAATCTGAAATCTGAAATTAAGTGATAGTATGAATATCTGGGGAAGAAAGAGCAGAATCGTCATTACCTGTGCGAAGTCCATGCCTCTTTATTTGAAAGAGGAACTCCGTTTGCTCGAATTTCCGGTTCTCTCCGAGGGCGCCGCCAGCGTTGAAACAGAAGGAACGATGGATGACGCAATGAGGCTGAACCTTTTTATCCGGACCGGGCATCGGGTCCTTTTCTTTCTGGAGCGGTTTAAAGCAAGACATCCTGATGAACTTTATAGAGGAGTCTCTTCAATGAAATGGGAGGAGTTGATCCCTGAAGAGGGTTACTTCTGTGTGACCTCAACCGTGGATAATCCGACCATTAAGGATACACGGTTTGCCAATGTCAAATGCAAGGATGCCATTGTGGACCGGATCAAGAGTGTGCGCGGGCGGCGACCGGATTCGGGTTCGGAAAGAGACCGGGCGGTCGTTCATCTCTTCTGGAAGGATGAGGCCGTCTCGCTCTTTGTCGACACCTCCGGCCAGCCCCTTTCAAGAAGAGGTTATCGCAAGATTCCTCTGAAGGCGCCCATGCAGGAGACATTGGCCGCAGGGGTGATTCTGGCCACCGGCTGGAGGGGAAACGGCAACTTTATCAATCCCATGTGCGGGAGCGGGACGCTTGCGATCGAGGCGGCATTGATCGGCCTGGAAAGGCCGCCGGGACTGCTGAGAAGTAATTATGGCTTTATGCACCTGAAGGGATTTGATGAATCATCCTGGAGAGAGATTCGCCGGAAGGCAAGAGCGACGGCAAGAGATGCCATGGATGGAAAGATTATTGCGACAGATATCAGTGGAGAGGCCATCCAGGGAGCAAAGAGGAATGCCCAGACCGCAGGGGTCGAACGGTGGATTGAATTCGGGATCTGTCCGTATGGCGAGACCCCTGTCCCCAGCGGAGGGGGCGTCGTGGTGCTCAACCCGGAGTACGGAGAACGGATGGGTGAGAGGGAAGCCTTAAAAGAGATCTATAAGGGAATCGGAGATTTTTTTAAGAAGCGGTGCCAGGGATACTATGGATATATCTTTTCCGGCAATCTCGACCTGGCCAAACGGGTGGGGTTGAGAACAAAAAGGAAGATCCCCTTTTTCAATTCGAATATCGAATGCCGGCTATTGGAGTATGATCTCTATGAAGGAAGCCAGAAAAATCAAGCGCCAGGCTCCAGGCGCCTGCCTTCGCCGAAGCGCCTGCCCTCCGCAAGGCTTCTGGAGGCGGGGCTTCGCGCAGGCAGGCCAATAATCAAATATTATCCAAATTTCAATCATCAAAATTCCAACCAAAATAGAGAGTGTGGGTTTTCTAAATTTGGATATTGGTCATTGGTCCATTGGTTATTATTTGGAAATTGAGATTTGGTTATTGGAACTTAAATTGCGGTATGATCAACAAACATGGTAAAAATAGAATAATGACGAAACAAAACTCAATCATTTTCCCCATCTACTTTTTTTACGGACCCGAGGATTACCTGATCGAAGAAGAGATCCAGAGATTACTGAACCAGACCCTTTCCCCGAAGGAGAGGGGGTTCAATCTTCATCTCTTCAACGGAGAGGAACACAGCGGTCAGGAGATTGCCCAGACAGCCCGGACCCTTCCGATGTTTTCTCAATATCGCTTTGTACTCATACGGGGAGCAGACCAATTCGATGAGGAGAATGTGGGGGCGTTACTCCCCTATATCCGGAATCCTTCTTCCACCACCTGTTTAACGATGTGCGGCCAGACTCTGGGACAATGGAAGAGAGTCCAGAAAGAGATTGAGAAGGCCGGGAAGGTGATCGAGTATCCCCGGTTGAAAGGGAAAGGGCTCGTCTCCTGGGTCAGAAAGAGGATGGAGGAGAAGGGAAAATCGATCTCCGAAGAGTCAGCCAGCTATCTCATCGAGGTTGCGGGAGATCACCTTCAGGATCTCGATAATGGACTGGAGAAAGTCTTTTTAAGCGTCGGCGAAAAGAAAAAGATTGAACTTTCTGATGCGGAGGGAATTACTTCGGAAGTAAAAGTCAGCACCGTTTTTGATTTAACCGACGCTATTGGCCAGCAGAAACTGGAGAAAGCATTGACCATCCTGGAGAAAGCGCTGGAGTCGAGAGCGATTCCGTTTAAGAAAGAAGAGACAGTCCCGAAGAGGAAAGAGGATCCCGTTCCCCTTCTGGTAGGAATGATGTCAAGGCACTACTGGAATATCTTGAGGGTGAAGGAGATGGTCTCCGGCCTGAAGGGCCTTGAAGAGATGGCGAGAAATCTCAGGATGCAGGCCTGGAATGTTAAAAAATTGATAGAACAAGGAAGGCGTTTCCCCGAGGCTTCTCTGCGAGAAGGAATACTGAAGTGTCACCAGACTGATTTAGCCATTAAAAAAGGGCGAGGCCCAAAGAATCTTCTGATGGAAAAGCTGGTCATCGACCTCTGCCGGCCTGTTTATCCTCCCTCTCCCCCCTTTAGAAAAGGGGAATAGAAGTACGTTTCCCGTTTTAAAAAGGTAGGAGGGTGTTTGATTCGGGAGGCTTTAAGCAGTCTTTGGTTTCAGACTGTTGACTGCCTGGGTCAGCCTGGAGATCTTTCTGGCGGAGGTATTTTTTTGAAAGATGCCCTTTGAACATCCTTTCTGAATCAGAGGGATGGTTTTTAATAAGGCTTTCGTGGCCCCCTCCATATCCTTCTCTTCGATCGCTTCCCGCACTTTCTTGACCGAAGTCTTTACAGTCGATTCGATATGAAGGTTCCGGACTCTCCTTTTCTCATTCTGTTTTGCCCTTTTAATTGCTGATTGATGACTGGCCAAAATTGTATCTCCTTTCTTTTTCCCTCACCCTCTATCCTCTTATGGGGAGAGGATAGAGGGTGAGTCTGTTGATTTTTTTAACATTTTAGGGTAGCGTGTGTCAAGTTCGATGACGAATTACCCGAGTGATAACGAATCTAACGAATTCGGGTTTATTAAGCACATTTGCTGTAATTCGATTTATTGTAACACTTTGGTGCTTTGAAAAAACTGATCTAATCCCCCTTCATCCCCCTTTGTCAAAAGGGGGAAACCTTTCTCCTCCCTTTGGAAAAGGGAGGTTGCCTGCCTGCGCGAAGCCGCTTCGGCGAAGGCAGGGGAGGGATTTTACAAGACGATTTCAAACAACTAAATCCATTCGATTTATTCGTATGATGACCGAAAACAGGAAGATCACAAAAGCTGCTTCCACCATAGGGATGGGGACTCTCCTCAGCCGTATCCTTGGATTTTTAAGAGACATGGTCATCGCCCATTTCTTCGGGGCAGGGATGGCGGCCGATGCGTTCTTCGTCGCCTTTCGAATTCCCAACCTATGGAGGCGGCTGGTGGGTGAAGGGTCGTTGACCATCTCGTTCATCCCGGTCTATACCGAATACCTTCACCAGCGGTCAGAAGAGGAAACGAAAGAGGTGACCCATGCCGCCTTCACCCTGATGGGGCTGGTCTTACTGCTGATCACACTCTTCGGAATCCTCTTCTCACCTGTTTTAATTCAGATCATCGCACCCGGATTTGCCGGAATCCCGGAAAAGTTTCAGTTGACCGTCATGCTCAATCAAATCATCTTCCCCTATCTTTTCTTTATGGGACTCTTTGCCCTCTGCATGGGAATCCTCAACTCCCATCGGCACTTTTTCGCTCCGGCCATCGCCCCCATCTTCCTCAATATCTCCATTATCCTGTCCGTCTTTCTCTTCTATCACTTCTTTCAAAAACCGGTCATGACGCTCGCTATCGGTGTCCTTGCCGGAGGGGTGATTCAGCTTCTCTTCCAGATCCCCTTTTTATGGCAGAAGGGGATCACCTTCCGGTTCAATTTTCATTTCGGACATCCTGCCATCAGGCGGATCAGCGCCCTGATGGTGCCGGGCCTTATCGGAACAGGGGTCTATCAGCTCAATGTTTTCATCGATACAATCTTCGCCTCCTTCCTCCCGGGAGGAAGCGTCTCCTATCTCTTCTTTGCAGACCGTTTGTTGGAATTTCCATTGGGGATTTTTGCCATTGCCATCGGGATGGCTTCCCTGCCCAGCCTTTCCGGGCTCGCCTCTCAAGGAAAGATGGAGGAGTTGAAAGAGTCACTCTTCTTCACCTTCCGTCTCACCTCTTTCATCAGCATTCCTGCCATGACGGGCCTGATCGCTTTAAAGACACCCATTATCAACCTCCTTTTCCAGAGGGGCCTTTTCGACTACACTGCCACCGTGATGACGGCAAAAGCCCTCTTGTGCTATTCAATTGGCCTGTGGGCCATTGCGGGTGTGAGAACCCTTGTGCCTGCTTTTTATTCGCTTCAGGATGCATGGACACCCCTCAAGATCGGACTGATCTGCCTGGGAGCCAATGTCGTTCTCAATGCCGTTTTCATATTCTTCACTCCCTTGAAACATGCCGGCCTCGCCCTGGCCACCAGTCTCTCATCGATTCTGAACCTGATCCTTCTATGCAAGAGGCTGGATCCGAAATTGGGCGGTATGGAGGCAAGCAAGAATGTGAAATCACTTTTCCGGACGCTGCTCTGCAGCCTTCCCATGGGGTTCATTGCCTATTTGATCTGCTCTATGGGGGATTGGTCGACAACGGGCAATGAAACGGAGAAGATCCCTCTCCTCGGAGCAGGGATTGCCATTGGCTTGATCGTGTATGTCATTATTTCTTATTTGGCAAAAAATGCGGAGATGGTCTTTCTGTTGAAGATGTTAAGAAAGAAAAGATAAAATCCCAATACCCAAATTCCAATCTCCAAATAATCCCTAATCACCCAATTCCAAAATAACCAATAACAATCATTTTATAGGAATTTGTTTGGATATTGATTATTGGAATTTATTTGACGATTGGTGCTTGTGATTTGGTTATTGTTTTTTTAATCCTTGCCCAGATAAACAATCCCCCTGACAGTCCGATTCCAATCAACTCCATGCCGATCGTGGGAAAGACCAGCAGGATGGCTGCGGATGCGAAGAGAAGACGATGGAGCCAGCCTAAGGGAGACCAGACATGTCCGACCAGAAAAGCGGAAAGGCTGGCTACCCCGAGGGCTGTCAATCCGGTTGCCATGAAGATTTCAGAGAGCGTTCCCTGAAGGAGAAGGGCGGGTTGGAAGACAAAAGCGAAGGGAATAAGAAACCCTGCAATTCCCAGCTTGAAGGCTTCCAATCCTGTGGTCATCATTTCAGAGCCGGCCAGGTTTGCCGCCGCAAAAGCAGTGATGGCATCCGGAGGGGTGAGATCCGAAAGCACCGCATAGTAGAAGACGAAGAGGTGGGCCGATAATAAGGCGACATCAAACTTTCCAAGGGCTGAGGCTCCTACAATGACAGCAATGATATAGGCAGGGGTGGTCGGGATTCCGGTCCCGAGAACGCTGACGACCAGAAAGACGAGGATCATGGCGATTAAAAGATTATTAAATGAAGCGCTCAAAAGGACGCTTCCGAAGGCCAGCGCTGCGCCCGTCCGTGTTAGAATCCCGACTACCATTCCGGATCCCGCAAGGGCGGTGGCAATGATGGCCGCATTGACTGCGGACTCAAAGAGCGCATCCAGAGTCTTCTTAGGGGTCATCCAGGTTCTTCGGTCGAGGAAACTGAGGCCGAAGATGATCAGGACAACGAAGAAAGCAGATTTACTGGGAGAATATCCATATCCCAAAAAGACGATCACGAGGATAAAGGGAAGAAAAAAGTAAGCATTGCGGAGCATAGGCCAGATGCTCGGGCGTTCGGCCCTTGGGATACTGGACATGCCCTGTTTGAGCGAAATGAAGTGGACGACGAAGAAGAGGCCAAGATAGTAAAGCAGTGCGGGAATGACTGCAGCCTGAATGATCTTGAAATAAGGAATCCCGGTAACCTCTGACATGATGAAGGCCCCTGCTCCCATGATGGGCGGCATGATCTGCCCCCCTGTGCCGGCAATCGCTTCAATAGCAGCCGCCTGTTTGGGGACAAACCCTCCTTTTTTCATCAAAGGGATGGTGAAGCTTCCCGTGGCATAAACATTGGCCACCGTGCTTCCGCTCACTGTTCCATAGAGGGCGCTGGAGATGACAGCAATCTTTGCGGGTCCACCCCTTGCCCAACCTGCAGCCCATACCGCAAAGTTGATGAGGAAATTCCCCACCCCTGCATGAAGCATAAAACTGGCGAAGAGGATATAGATGAAGAGGATATTGGAGGAGATGCCTGTCAGGAATCCAAAGATCCCTTCATCTCCTGCTAAAAACAGGACTTCGACCATTCGAGGGAATGGGTATCCTTTAAATTTCAGTAATCCAGGCCAATAAGGAGCGGTGGCCAGATAGAAGATGGAGATGGCAATCGTGATCGCCATCCAGCGGGAAAGGGCACGGCGCGCAGCCTCTACAATCAGAAGGACCAAGACGGCGCCTAAGACCATCTCAATAAGCAGAACCTCGTCCATACCCACCATCCTGAAATTGAGACGCTCTGCATTCCATACAATATAGGCAGGCCCTAAGAAACATAAGATGGAGGCCATCGCATCAAAGAGGCTCGGACGGTTTTTTGGTGATTTCTTTGTGGCAGGGAAAAGAATATAGATCAGAGGGAGAAGAAAGAGGAGATGGATTCCCCTTTGCGTTCGAGGTTCAAAGGTGCCAAACCCAGAGGTATAAAGATGGAGCAGGGAAACAACAATTCCCCAAATGAGAACAGGGATTTTACCCCAACCTGTCAGTGTGCGCACCGCTATTTCCTATAAGAACGCCCGCCCATATTCTGGAAAGGATTGGGCAGGCGTTTTTTCCCCCGTGATCCGGTTTCTATTTCAATATCCCTTTCTCTTTATAATATTTCTCAGCGCCTGAATGGAGAGGAATCGCCCCCAATCCGGTAACAGCATCTTTCAATTGATAAGGGGTCAGGGATCCATGAATCTTCCGGAACTGATCGAGATTCTCATGAATCACTTTTGCTATACGATAAGCCACATCATCCGAGACATTTTTATTAACGAGGATGACACTTCCAGCCGTGGCAGTCGTAATGTCCTCATCGGCATTGGCTGCTTTGGGATATGTTCCTGCCGGGATTTTTCCTGATTCGATGCCGTACTGTTTCAGGCTCTGTAATGCCTCCGGTGAGAAATGGATCAGCCTAAGGGAACGTCCGATGGAAGCCTCGGTGACAGCGGCTCCTGGAGTAGCCAGGAAGGTGAAGACGGAGTCCACGTTTCTATCTTTAAACTGGCTTGCCTGTTCGGCATAGGAGCCCCTGAAGAACTTAAAACCTGTGGCTTCCAGTTCTTTGTAGTCTGTCTTATAGGCGGCCAGGACTTTTCGGAAAACCCATTCATCTGATGTTCCGGTGGGCGAAATGGCCATGCGAAGGGCTTTTTTCTGTTTGAAGACATCGTCCATGGTTTTGATGGGAGAATCAGCCGCTACATAGAAATGGAAGAAATTCAGACTCATCCCACCCGCAATCGCACGAAGGTTTGTATGTTTTTTATCATAAGGGTCTTCACCGTTCCATGCGGCCACATTAAGGAAAGGAAGTCCCCAGCCCAGTTCGCAATCCCCTTTGTCCACCAACCTGGGGTTGACCGTGCCACCGCCTGGAATGACCTTCACTATTATTCCACCTGATTTTTCATTGACGATGTTTGAAATGCCCCCGGCAATGGCATACCATCCGCCACCGACTCCCCCTGCTGTCCAGGTCAGAGTTTGTGCCTGCGCCAGAGAAACAAAAAGAATGGAAAACGAAATGATTGAAAGATAGACGATCTTCCTCATAAGCCACCTCCTTCTGGAATCCAAGGAATGATGGAAGTATCCTTGGTAAGCCTCCTATTTAATCCATGATGAAAAAAAAGTAAAGAAAAAAATTCCTCTTGTTGAGGGTCTTTTTTTTATGTTATGGAAAAGATGCCCTAAATTTTTCTAATAGGAGATTTTTATTGATCGGGATTATTCTTCTCGATACCCATTTCCCCAGGCTTGAAGGAGATGTGGGGAATCCCCAATCCTATTCTTTTCCTGTCCTCTTTGAAAAAGTAAAGGGGGCCATTCCTTCAAGGGTTGTCAGGGAAAGGGATGTTTCCCTCATTGCTCCCTTTATCCAGGCTGCGAGGGTTTTAGAAAGAAGAGGAGCAAAAGCCGTCACAACGAGCTGCGGTTTTTTGGCACTTTGGCAGAGAGAGATGGCCGCTTCGGTGAAAGTTCCAGTTTTTTCTTCCAGCCTCATTCAGGTCCCTTGGGCCTATCAGATTATGGGGAGGAAGGGGAAAATCGGCGTCTTTACAGCAGACGAAACCTCTTTAACCATGGCCCACTTCGAAGGTGTGGGGGCTGCAGATATTCCCATTGTCATTCGTGGGATGAAACCGGGAAGCGAGTTTTACAAAGTTTACATTGAAAACAGCGAGAAAATCGATGTTCCAAAAATCGAAAAAGAGGTGGTTCAAGAAGTTTTACTTCTGATGAAAAGGAATCCGGATATCTCTGCTCTCGTCCTCGAATGCGCCAATATGCCTGTTTTTATCAAGTCGATCAGAGAGGTGATAAGGGTTCCCATATTTGATATCCTTACTCTTGCGCAATTTATCTCATCGAGTGTTGTGAGATGAAATCCAATCTCCTTTCATAGAAATTAAATCAGAATGGGCTATGGAAAAATCAGCGAATGTTGTTGTGGGCGGAGGGGTGATCGGTTCATTGTCTACGGCCTTTAACCTGTAGTCCATGGCTAAAAAACGATGAATAAGATTTAAAAAATTAGTTCCAATTTAATTATTTCCATCCCCCAACCCTCCATCACTTTAAAGGCTTATATTTGTTCAGAAATATAGTCCGGCTGTATAAAAAATGTTCATTTTTGATATTGATTTGAAGGTGACCCGACATCCGGTTTACGGATTTTCAAAATGAAATTCAATAGTTATGTCGAAGATCATCAATGTGGTATAAATATTGCTTAATAATTATCTTGACAAAGAAGAGTTAAGAAGCTAATTTTAAACAAAAATTTCCACTGCTCATCCGGATAGAACAGGAAATGATTTAATAATAAGGAGGTCGATATGAAAAGGCTGATGGGTTTCCATCTCATTGTGGTGATCGTTATCTCCCTCATTTTTGCTCTAACCCTTATGGCTCAGGAGAAGAAGGAGGAAGAAGGAGTTTATACCATCAAAAAAGGGGATACGCTCTGGGACATATCGGCAAAGTTTTTAAAAGATCCATTCCTCTGGCCGAAATTGTGGCAAAAAAATCCTTACATCACCAATCCCCACTGGATCTATCCGGGAAATCCCGTTCGCCTCTCAGCCTTTGAGGAGGCGAAAAAAGAAGAACCGATGAAGGTTGTTGAGGAGAAACCCGTTGTTGAGGAGAAACCCAAAGAGGTGAAAGAAGTCAAACCAGAGCCGGTGGAGGTCAAGAAGGTGGAGCCCCCGCCGGTCGTTGAGAAGAGGCCAGAGGGTATTGCAGAAAAAAAACCGGATGAGGAGAAGAGGGTTATTCCGGAGATTCGTTATTCGGGATTTATTGCCGGTTTTGACCACAAAGGAATCGGCATCGTCCTTGATAACAGGGAAGGAAAGAACCTGATGGCAGAAGGCGATCTCCTTTACCTGGCCTTTAAGACAGCGGAACCTATTTTAATCGGAAATAAGTATACGATTTTTAGGGCCTCGGACATCATCCGTGACCCTGTGACGGATAAGAAGATTGGCAGGAAGTATAGCATCACCGGTAATCTCGAGATCATCGATCAATCCGGAAAATTTTATACAGCAAAAGTGCTCGAAGCCTTTGATGCCATCCTTAAGGGCGATATGATCCAGCCTTACTCGAAAGAGAAGATGGAGATCGAACAGAAGAAGAGATAAGCGGCAAGCAGAACTTCCATTGTTGTCTAAAGCTTTGGGGGTGCTTGATCATCTCCAAGGCTTTTTTTTGTCATCATATTCCCTCTTAGAAAGCGAAGCCATTTTCCACAGGTTTCATTATGGCCGGAGATCTTTTTTACTGGCTGGCCTTAAATTTCGTTCCGGGAGTCGGCAGCGTTTTTATCAAAAGACTCCTCGATCGTTTTGAAACCCCCGAAGCCGTTTTTCAAGCCTCCATGAAGGAATTGCTGGAGGTTGAGGGCCTGGGGTTGAAGGTGGCCAGCGAAATTAAGAAGGGGCCGTCTGAACAGGCGGTCAAGAAGGAGATCTCTTTACTGGAAAAATCGGGGGTGAGGATGATCACCTTGAAGGATCCGGTTTATCCTCCCCGTCTTCGGGATATCTATGATCCTCCTTCCCTGCTCTACCTGAAGGGAGACTTAAAAAAGGAGGATGAATTAGCCGTCTCGATTGTAGGAAGCAGAAAGACCACTCCTTATGGAAGGTGGATCACGGAGAAGATCAGTCAGGATCTCGCCCGCCACGGCGTGACGGTTGTGAGCGGCATGGCAAGGGGCGTTGATTCGGTGGCCCACTGGGGGGCCATCTCAGGAGGAGGGAGAACGATTGCCGTTCTGGGTTGCGGAGTGGATGTGGTCTATCCTCCTGAGAATCGCAACCTTTTTGCTAAGATCCTTGAACAGGGCGCTGTTCTTTCGGAATTCCCAATGGGCTCTCCTCCGGAGGGTGGCCATTTCCCAAAGCGGAACCGGATCATCAGCGGACTCTCCATCGGCGTGGTTGTGGTCCAGGCCAGCGCAGATAGCGGGTCCTTGATCACAGCAAACTTTGCTCTGGAGCAGGGCAGGGATGTCTTCGCCATTCCAGGAAATGTGGGGGTAGAGGGAAGCCGCGGGACGAACCGGTTGATCAAAGATGGAGCAAAGATGGTCGAGTCGAGCGAGGATATCCTTGAGGAGATACTCCCCCAGTGGAAAAGAGGGAAGGAGAGAGTTGAGGAGGTCAAGCCACGCGGACCGGAACTGACCGAAGAAGAAAGGGCTCTCTATGAGATGTTAGGGGAGAATCCCCTCCATATCGATGTGATGATCCGGGAGAGCGGGTTCGAACCCGGAAAAGTGTCGAGTCTTCTCTTAACTCTGGAGCTGAAAGAATTGATTTCTCAATGGCCCGGGAAGTGCTTCAGCAAGAAGATGTGAACCCCGTTAGAAATTCCAGTCGTTGCGACTCGAAAAGAAGCGGTCCATTATTTCTAACGGGGTGAAAAATGAAGTTTGATGAGTTAAGAAGAGTCTCATCATTGTAACCACATCCTTTTTTAAAATCCCTCCTAACCTCCCTTTGCTAAAGGGAGGCGAGGGGAGATTTGACAGAGATGTCAGCTCAATTTTGAGATTATTAATAAGAATGATGAAGTCAGAATACAGAATCCAGAAGAGAGGATCATAGAACAGATGACAAAAGGAATGATTGTTGTTGAGTCTCCAACCAAGGTAAAAACTCTCCAGAAGTTTTTGGGAGATGACTATATCATTAAAGCTTCGGTGGGCCATGTCAAAGACCTTCCTGAGGGTGAACTAGGGGTCGATCTCGAAAAAGATTTTCAACCCCAGTATGTCACCCTATCCGGCAAAGGAAAGGTTCTCCGGGAGATCAAGAAGGCCAGCAAAGAGGTGAAGAATATCTATCTCGGCCCAGACCCGGACAGGGAAGGGGAGGCCATTGCGTGGCATATCGCGGAGGAGATCGACGATAAGGGTAAGAATATTTACAGGGTTCTCTTCAATGAGATCACGAAAAACGCCGTCCTGGAAGCCCTCAAACACCCCGGACAACTTCAGCAATCGAAATATGAGGCCCAGCAGGCCCGGAGGATTCTAGACCGTCTGGTCGGATATCAGGTCAGCCCCATCCTCTGGGAGAAGGTGCGACGGGGATTGAGCGCCGGGCGGGTGCAATCGGTCTCCGTCCGAATCATCTGCGAGAGGGAAAGAGAGATCGAGGCTTTCATCTCTGAAGAATACTGGAGCCTGACCGCCACGCTCAGGGGAAAGGATTCCCCGGTCCCGTTCGAGGCCAAACTGGTCAAGTGGAAGGGGAAGAAGGTGGACCTGGCCAATGAGTCCGAAGCCGTGGCCATGAAGAAACGGCTCGAATCAGTTCCCTACACCGTTTCAAAAATTGTTCAACAGGAGAAAAAGCGACATCCCCTTCCTCCCTTCATCACCAGCCGTCTTCAGCAGGAGGCCTCCCGGAAACTCTCCTTCGCTCCTTATAAAACCATGAGGATTGCGCAAAAACTATATGAAGGAGTGGAACTGGATGAGACAGGAGCAGTGGGTCTGATCACTTATATGCGGACCGACTCTCCCCGTGTTTCTGCGGAAGCGGTCCATCAGGTCAGGGGGTGGATCCAGGGTCGCTTTGGAGAATCCTACCTTCCTCCCAAACCGAATATCTATAAGAGCCGGAAGGGCGCCCAGGAAGCCCACGAGGCCATCCGGCCCACATCGATCGATCTGGATCCCGAAAGGATGAAGTCCATACTCGACAAGGATCAATGGGCGCTTTATAAGCTGATCTGGGACCGATTCGTCGCCTCCCAGATGGCGCCAGCGGTTTTTCTACAGACGACGGTCGAGATCAAGGCAAGCGAAGGAATTTTCACCGCATCGGGAAGCGTCCCTGTTTTTCATGGATTTATGGCTCTTTATGTTGAGGGAGAGGATAATCACCGGCAGACTAAACAGGATCGGTCTCCGGAAAAAAAGGATGCCCATGAAGATCAGGAAAAGCAATTACCCGCTCTGTCAGAAAGCGAAATCCTGGCGTTTTTAGGGCTCACCCCAAGGCAGCACTTTACCCAGCCTCCCTTCCGATTCTCTGAGGCTACCCTGATTAAGGAATTGGAGGAGAAAGGGATAGGAAGGCCTTCCACCTATGCCACGATTTTGAGCACCATTAAAGGAAAAGGATATGCGGGGCTCGAAAAAGGAAAATTTTTCCCCACGGAGCTGGGTTATTTGGTGAACGATCTTCTGGTGGTCAATTTCCCTGATATTCTCAACATTGAGTTCACGGCCCTGATGGAAGAGAACCTGGATAAGATCGAGGAGGGTGAAAAGGGGTGGGTGGAAACACTTAAAGAATTTTATATCCCTTTCCAGAAGGATCTGGAGATGGCGAAGGTCTCCATGCGGGATGTGAAGAGGGAACAGATTCCGACAGAGGCCATCTGCGAGCAGTGCGGATCGAAGATGGTGAAGCGATGGGGGAAGAGAGGTTATTTTCTGGCCTGTTCGAGCTATCCCGAATGCCGCTATACTCGAGAGGTAGAGGAGAATGGCGAACCTCAAAAGGTGGAAACCGATGCGCGGTGTGAAAAATGTGGAAGCCCGATGGTGATCAAGAACGGCAAATTCGGGAGGTTTCTGGCCTGCTCCAACTATCCCGCATGCAAGTTTACCCAATCACTCAATACCGGTGTGCGTTGTTCCCAGGAGGGATGTGACGGAATGCTGGTTGAGCGAAGGACCCGTAAGGGGAGAACCTTCTATAGCTGCGCCAACTATCCCAAATGCACCTTTGCCCTCTGGGACAAGCCCATTCCTGAGAAGTGCCCGCAATGCGATGCTCCGTTCCTGGTTGAGAAGCCGGGGAAGGGGGGAATCGTAAAGCGTTGTCATCGAAAAGAATGCGGATACCGGGCCTCAGAATGAGCGGGTCCGGTATCTCCTCCTGCCCTCAATGACCTTCATTTGCGCGAACCGGCGCTGCATCAACTGAAAAGGAAAGTAGACGAGGCGATTGATCAGGGTGGATGGATAATTCCACTGAAATCTTTTCAGAATGGAGGGGAAGGAATAAAACTCCCTCCACGCATTCTTCCAGCCTTCCCTGAGCTCACTCCCGCTCATCTTCCTCGGAAGGTAATGGGGGGCGGAATCCTCCGGCCTCTCCAGCAACCACCATCCATCTTGAATCAGACGCCCCTCGCTTTTGACCCTCTGATAGAAGGCCGTCTCCGGGTAGGGAGTCAGAAGGGCGAAGACCACGGAGAAGATCTTTGTTTGTATGGCAAACTTCACCGTCTCCTCAAGGGTTGCGGAATCATCTTCGTCAAAGCCGAAAATGAAGGAGCCCCAGACCGTGATGCCGAAACGGTGAAGGGCATCGAGGATCTGCCGGTATTCCGCCGGATCATTCTGATATTTTTTTGACTGGAGGAGGTTCGGTTTCGAGAGAGATTCGAAGCCGATGAGAAGCCCGATGCATCCGCTCCTGGATAGGAGTTCAAGATTTTTCCCATCCCTCAATCCATGGAGAGATGCCTGCCCGATCCATTTTTTTTTGAGGGGAGTGACGGCCTTCAGAAGCTCTTCGGAGTAAGAAGGGCTGCCGATGATGTTGTCGTCATTGAACATGATCAGACGGTGGGGAAGGCTTTTGACTTCCTCGACAACATCGGAGATCGGTCGGAGTCGGTATGTATCGCCGAAAAATTTCCGGACGGAGCAGAATTCGCAGCGATAGGGACATCCCCTGCTGGCCTGAACGACATCGAGTGGGAAATAGCCCTTTTTTGGAAGGATGTCCCTTCTGGGTCTTGGAATCTTTGAGCAATCGGTGAAATCCTTCTGTTGATAAAAGGGTTTGAGGCTTCCGGACCTGGCATCCTCAATGAGACAGGGCCAGATCTCTTCCGCCTCTCCGATGACCACTGCATCTGCGTGTTCCTTGGCTTCATCGGGAAGGGCTGAAGGGTGAATGCCCCCTAACACGACAGGGATGCCCCTCTTTCGATAGGCGTCGGCAATCCGGTAAGCCCTCAGGGCTGTTTTGGTCAGAACGGTGATTCCAACCAGGTCAACCTCTTTCAACCCTTTTTCCGAATCGATCGGTGTAAGAAGGTCGTCGGTAAAAGAAATCTCCGCATCCGGAGGAGAGAGAGCAGCGAGAATGAGAAGGGCGAGGTTGGGAACAGGAGCATTTTCTTCAACGGCAGGAGAGATGAATTCGATCTTCATGAAAAAGAATCTAACAACATTTACAATGCTTGTCAAAAATGCCCCTTATCTCCTTCTCCCTTAGTGCCTGCCTGCACGAAGCGTTTCGGCGAAGGCAGGGGGGAGAGGGGAGGGGGCGACGGAGAACGTGAGACCGGAAATGGTCTCCCCAGTACAGGTCGGGTTCCTTCACGAGCATTTGCTTTTAAAAGAACTGTAATCATTTATTCAAAATGTAATCAATTGTTAACAGTTGAAAAGATGATTGACATATCAATGACTTAAAAGCCAAAAAGAGGGTTTATCCGCGCAACCTGCCAACAATCGTTGGCAGTGCTCCCTAACCCTCTTTTGAACAAATGGCACTACGCAAACTGGAAAAACTTATTTGAATTCAAATAATTGAGTTGCTGCAGGGTTCTGGCTTCCTGGCCCTTAACTGTTGGTATAGGATTTGCTCCCACATAGAATGAATTTTTTAAAAATACAAAAATTCCTTGACAAAAAAATTGTATTTTGGTGTAATCCCACCCAAGTATCAATTAAATTACATTTGCGATTGGAGAGAGCGGGATTAAATAAATTAAGTATCCCTTTTAATAAATAAGACTGACTGCCTGATCGGGGGAAAGGGTGGAAAGAGAATCGAAAAGCCTGGCATTCAAAATCGAAGCCGGGCTTTTGTTTTTTATAACCGAAAGAAAAAATTTCTCCTCTCTTTGCCACATTGTCTACGGGATTAAAAAGGCCAAAGGATAGAGAAAATATTTCCCCCTTTTGACAAAGGGGGATGAAGGGGGATTAGATAACCTTTTTCAAGGAGCTAAATTGATACGATTTTTTGATTGAGTTCTTGAATCCCTTAGAGAGGTGACTTATGCGCATTAAGAGGAAAGTCTGTGTTGGCGGCATCTGTGTATTTGTTGCAATTGTTAACTTATTCTTGGTGGGTGGCGATGCATTAGGACAGGCTCCCTTAACGATTGATAATCCTGATCTATCAATGAGCTTTAATGCCTCTCAGGTTTTGTCACCGTTGGGCGGATGTCCCCCGTACAACTGGAGCCTGTCAGGAGGGGGGACGCTTACGCCCAATCAGAACGGTACTGCAACCTATGTCGCGCCGGCCAGCAATAATAACTGTGCCAACAATGCAATGATCACCCTTACTGACCAATGCAGGAATATAATGGACATTCAGATAGCCGTCACCAACAAAGCTACTTATACAGCACTCGTAATTTGTAGATTTGTTTCTTGTTCAGAAAGCGGGCAAACTGGCTTAATTGAGACTGTGGGTTGGAATTGTGCTAATATAGAATCGGGTTATGGTTGCAATGGTTATCCTGGTGGTGGAGAATGTGATCCTTTCCCGGCCCTAGGGCCTCCCCAGGGTTATTGTTTTAGTTGTTATGGTAGTACGGGTTGGGAAAAGGGATTTCTTTGCTCACAATGTTGTTGGAATTATGGTGGATGCGATCTAATTAAAGATTGGCGGACACTGGCGCAAAAAGAAGCGGGTTGTTGCCCAATAAATCCAGAAACCGGACTACCCTTTGATAATGCGCTTCCTGGCAGTGAGAAACGAGGAAAGAACGCGGGCCGTCCTCAAACATGTGATCTTTCTGAGGGAAAGCTAATTAACTCCGTTGGCAATCCAGTCAACGTAGCCACGGGCAACAAATATGAAGAAGTTCTGGATATCTCTGTTTCCACTCCGGGCATTCCCCTGGAATTCAGAAGGTCTTACAACAGCCAGGTTATTATTGATGGCCCCCTTGGCTACGGATGGATGCACAACTACGCCATGATTTTAAATGAAGTCCAAACCACCCCGACAAAAAGGGTCCGCATCTGGGATTCGGATGGCCGGGCACTTTACTTTACGGAGAGAAGCCGGAATGGTGAGATAGTTTTCTACGGGGAATCCGGGGTCAAAGACAGGCTCAGGCAGATCATATCTTCCGGAGAGTACTTCCTCCGCAGAAAAGAAGGGAATCTGACGTACAGGTTCGGTTCCGATGGAAAACTCCTCGATATCTCCGACCCCAACGGAAATGCACTCACCTTGAACTATACAGCAGGACTTCTCACCCAGGTCTCAAACAACTTTGGTAAAACCCTGTTAATCCATTATAATGTCGATAATCGGATTGATTTAATCACGGACCCCAAAGCTCAGTCTGTCTCTTATCAGTACCAGAACGGAGACCTCTGGAAGGTCACTTACGCTGATACGAACTTCATCAGCTACGCCTATTCAAACCACAATCTCACCGACAAATACGACACCAACAACAACCTGATCGGCCACTGGGGATATGACAACAGGCAGAGGGTGATCAACTACTACAGCCACATCAAAGATAGTATCCATCAGGAAGAAATAAACCTCACCTATCAGCCTGGGAGTACTGTCGTTACAAGATCGACTGGCACAACCACCTACACCAATTCTGTGATCGATGGTATTGATGTAGTTCAGCAAATCCAGGGCTGCTCAACTTGCGGAAGCAATAACAAGACCTTTCAATACAGCAACTGGCTCGATCTTACCCAGGTAACCTCCATAGACGGTTCAAACCAATACACGACCCAATACACCTACGACAACCCTGCAAACCCCTGGGAACAGGTGGGAGAGATACTGGAAACGAAAGAGGCCCTAAATTGGCCTGAGCAGCGGATAACCTCTTACACCTATACCCATCGCACTGACGATCCCTTTCTTCTGACCCAGAGCACAGAAACGATAAAGAGTGTGGTTGATACCCAGCAGAATAAAGCCACAACCATAACTTACGATACAGCAGGCAACATTCTCTCCCGCCAAGAATCAGGTTATGTGCTCATCAATGGCACTCCAACCCAAAAGACCTATACCACATCGTATCAGTACAATTCCCTGGGTCAGCTCACCCAAATCAACGGCCCAAGGACTGATGTCTCAGACATCACCACCCTCGAATACTACGCCAACACCCCGGATCAGGGAAACAACCGGGGCCAGCTCAAGGCGATTGTCAATGCCCTGAATCAAAGGACAGAGTTCTCAAACTATGATGCGAATGGAAACGTTGGAACCATCACTGATCCCAATGGAGTCATCACCCAGCGAACCTATGATGAGAGAAATCGAATCAAGACCATCACCAATCAAACCACAGGGGCTCAGACCCAATACTTCTACGACATCAGAGGAAACCTCTCCTACATCATCCTACCCGAAGCAAACCGGATCGACTTCTTCTACAACCTTGCCAATAAACTGACAGAGATCAGAGACAACCTTGGGAACAAGATCCAGTACCAATACGATGTGGAAGGAAACCGGACCCGTGAAGAGACCAAAGACCCTGCGGGGACCCTGAAGAAATATCTTGACTTCACCTACGATGCCTACAACAACCTCAAGAAAATCATCAACCCTGACACTACCTACACGGAGTACTCCTATGACGGAAGAAAGAACCCCACTGCCTCAAAAGATCCCAGAAACAACTCAACCACCTACACCTATGATCCCTTAAGCCGTTTAAAGGTTATGACCCAGCCCTTAAGCACCGTCACCCTTTATGGCTATGACACCCAGGACAACCAGGCAACCGTCACAGACCCCAATGGCAACGTCACCTCCTACTACAATGATGACTTTGGGAGGAAAAACCAGACCGGCTCCCCGGATACCGGGACCACGGATTACCTTTACGATGAGGCAGGAAACCTGATTCAGAGGTTCGATGCCAAAGAAACAGTGGTCAACTACACCTATGATGCTTTAAACAGGCTCACAGCCATCCAGTTTCCCTCCGACCCCAATCAGAACGTCACCTTCACCTACGATTCAACTTCGGTCACCTATGGAATCGTAAGGCTCACAGGAAGGACTGACCCAAGTGGATCTTACACCTTTTACTATGATAGCCAAGGGAACCTGACCAGAGAGGATAAGACGATAAACAGCATCCTCTACACAACCCAGTATACCTACAATAACAATAATATCCTTACGTCCATCACTTATCCTACGGGAAGAGTAATTACGTACACTTTGGATCAAACAGGCAGAATCTCCCAGGTTTCCACCACACTGGTAGGCCAACCCAAGACCTTAGCCTCAGCCATTACCTATCTACCCTATGGAGGAATCACAGGACTAACTTATGGAAATGGTTTCTCCTTGAGTCAGGGGTATGACAATCAGTACAGGACATCGTCCATTGTGACAGGGTCAATAAGCAACTTAACTTACGGATATGATCCCAATGGCAATATCATTTCCATTCTGGATGCAATCAACCCACCCGGAGGTCAGACTCTTGAGACCCCTGGAGCCTATACCTACCAGATGGGGACAAACAGACTGACCTACATCGAAGGGACACCGCCCATTGATTATGGATATGATTTAAATGGGAATATCACTTCTGAAACCGGCTGGACATATATCTATGATCTTTCAAACCAACTGATCAGAGTATTACAGGGGAGCAATGTAATAGCCGAATACACCTATAATGGGGCGGGCCAGAGGATTAAGAAGGTAACCCAAACCGAGACGAGAATATTTCATTACGACCTCTGGGGCCATCTGATTGCTGAGACAAACCAGAGCGGACAGATGTTGGCAGAGTATGTCTATCTTGGAGACCAACTCTTAGCAATGATTAAGCCCGGAGAAGTAGCTTACTATTTCCACAACGATCATCTGGGAACACCCCAGGTTCTTACAGATGGAAATGGAAGCATCGCATGGAAGGCTGTTTATGACCCGTTCGGGGAAGCCACAATCTCTGTGCAGGCGGTTGAGAATCCGTTCCGCTTCCCGGGCCAATATTATGACTCAGAAACAGGGCTGCACTACAATTACTTCCGTTATTACGACCCCCAGACCGGAAGATATATCACCCCGGATCCCATTGGGTTGGAGGGTGGGATTAATCTGTTCGCGTACACCAATAATCCGGTGAATTGGATAGATCCATGGGGGTTATATGAAAGTCACTGGTTGTTACGACTTCTAGTCCCTGGACAGGTTGCGTGGGATAATGCGCTAACGGCTCTTGAGAATGAAGATTATCTTGGAGCAGGTCTCAGTACGACCGAAATGGTGGCGGAACAACTATTAACAGTATTAACCCTTGGCGAAGGGAAGACTATTCAACAGTGTGCGACCAAAGGTGCTTCTAAAGCTAAACAGCTAATCGATCGTTTGTTATATAAAACGACGGTGGATCCGCGGAAAACGCTTGGAGCCGACGGAGCAACTAGCGAAATAATAAAAAGAATCAACAGGTGGACCGGCAAGACTGAGGAGGTTATCCATAGGGTAACAAAAGACGGCAAGATTATCCATCAAGATCTAAAGTACAGGAGGTAATGGTGAGTGCAACAAGAGAGGAAGCACTAGAGATGTTAAATGGATATCTTTCAGGGAAGCTTAGCAAAGAGATAATCTACCAATGGGCTCTTAAGATTGTAATCAGCGACGAGTTTGATAAACTTCGAGTCAAAGATGAACTATTATCGGGGGTAATTCATGCTCTATTTGATTTGCATCACGAAGGAGAAGAAGAGAAGTTTAACCCTACAGCAGATGAGCTGGAATATTACAGAAACTGCTTAGAAGGCAAAATAGAGTTTAAAAAATAGAATTCACTATCCTCACAGAAATCCGAGGGCCGCACCTTCAGGCCGGTCCCGGTCCGGGACCGGGGGACGTACTTAAAAATGTTAAATAATTTGATCTCATTCAATGATTAAATGGGATCAATTATAGTCACGCTCTTTGAAAACCGAAGACCAAAGTCTGCCGCCCACCGTTTAAAACCACCCTGCCAAGGGGGGTAAAAAACAAGCCTTCTTAGGGGGAGACGTATCGGAGTATATCCGGGCCAATACTACGACCAAGAGACGGGTCTCCATTACAACTACTTCCGCTACTACAACCCCCAGACCGGAAGATATATCACCCCGGATCCCATTGGGTTGGAGGGTGGGATTAATCTTTGGCCATATGTGGCCGGCAACCCGACTAACTTTATTGATTCGCTTGGATTGTTTCAAAGCCCCTGGTATTTGATATGGGTTCCAGGTCAGCATCTGTTTGATCTCGGTATGACAGCCTTGGAGAATGCTAACTATGGCCTCGCAGGTGCCTATTTCGCGGGAATGACGGCGGAGCAAATACTTACCGTATTAACGCTAGGGCAAGGCATGGCTGCCAGAGGAACGAGTATATGTGAACTTAAAGGAGCGGCCAATGTCTCAAGAAGTGTAGACCCAAACAAATTGCGCCACATTTTTGGGGAAGCCCGCCACGGTCTTGATCCATTGGTTACTGAATTTGGGTCAGAAACTGCTGCGTTTGAGGCGATACGAAAAGCCACACAATCCGCGACGGGGAGTGGTAATATAACCGGTATCTTCGAGATTCCGGTTAGAGTTGGATCGCAAACTATCATCGTGAGGGGCCGAGTTATTGAAGGTATAGTAAGGATCGGTAC
>Ga0154725_1089_pt1 | contig 94807 bp, 92 predicted proteins | sample Rifle2008BG16ft_FD_105733 | JGI IMG/M metagenome (GOLD analysis project Ga0154725, IMG submission 105733) | Deltaproteobacteria bacterium RBG_16_49_23 | reverse complement strand
GGGATATGAAGTTGAAGCATCAGTAGCGTACAGGTATATGCTCCCATCGCCAGAAAAGCGGAATGTCCGAGGGTGATCTGACCACAGTAGCCGATGAGCAACTGAACCCCCATGGCAGAGAGAATAGTATATCCCACGACATTGGCAATCGAGATCACGTACATCCCTGCATACTGGGGGAAGAGGTAAAAGATGGTGATGAATAAGAAGATCATTTTCCCCCAGACAAATTTGGTCTGCCACCAGGCATGGTCCTGACGATAATATTGATGATAAACTCCACAAGGACGGTAACTCATAGAAACCTCCAATTATCAATAGTCAATTATCAATGATCAATTACCAATGATCAATTACCAATGATCAATTACCAATGATCAATTACCAATGATCAATTACCAATAAAAAACAAAATAAGAAACTTCTTCTATATTGAAAATTGCAAATTGATTATTGGTCATTGACCATTGATCTTTTAGACTCTTTCGATTCGCACCCAGCCCCATAACCCATAAGGCTTAAAGAGTAAAACAATGACCATCACTGCAAAGGGAAAAACCTCCTTGACCCCGCCCGGGGTGTAACGGCTCAAATAACCATCTGCCAGATTCTGAAGAATACCGATGGCCAGACCGCCGACGATAGCTCCCGGGACAGAGTTAAGCCCTCCCAGAACGACTGCCGGTAACACCAATAGACCCAGATAACCCACAGAGATATTGAGACCGTTGATATTCCCAAGCAGGGTTCCACCCACTCCTGCGGCCATGAAGGCTATCGCCCAGGCAAGGGCATAGACCACCTTTGCATTGACCCCTAAGGAAAGGGCAGCCATCTCATCATCAGCCGTTGCTTGCATCGAGAGTCCCCATTTCGTAAATTTAAAGAAGGAGACAAAGGCGACAAGGAGGATGATGGAGGCAACAAAAGCCCACAGAAATACCTGGCCGATGACGACCTTTCCGAGGAAGATGGGTTGAATTGGAAATACGGGGGGAGAGAATACAACGGTGTCTGTTCCCCAGACGAGCATGACCAGCCCCTTAAAGAAAAAGGCAAGCCCGACGGTTACCATGATGACGGCTAAATGGGGCTCTCCAATCATGGGCCTTAAAAAGAGGATTTCCGTTAAAATCCCTAAAATAAATCCAATCACCAGTGTGAAGAACAAGGCCAGGATGAAAGGAATCCCCCAGTGATAAAAGGTCAGGCAGACATAGGCCCCGATGAGTGTTAATTCGCCCATGGCCAGGTTGAGGACGCCTGAACATTTATAGATCAGCGTCCATCCGAGAGCCACCAGGGCATAGATACTCCCCACCAGAATCCCTGTAATTAAAAGCTGCAAAAAGATATCCATGTTGCCTCCTATTCAAAACTCAATTATCAATGGGCAATTCTCAATAATCAATTATCATTGTTAGGAACTTTCTTCTTGTTAATATACATTGACCATTGAACATTGGCAATTGAACATTGATCAATGGTTATTGACCCTTCTTTTTCTGGCTGTACTAACGCTTTTCCCGATGATGGCACAAAGCTCTCCGCACTCGTCTATCAGGGGTTGAACCTCTTTTGGAGGGAGCATTTGTGTCCGGTGGATCACTCGGAGCCAAAATCGGCTTTCTTTCAACTCCTTCAGAACGATACTCATTTTGTGGATAAAATCGGATCTTGATTCGGCACCACAACCCTCCTCATAGTTCGAACCGGAGGATGTCCCAGCACGTACCAATTGCCCACCGATATGTCTACCTGAAATTGTCTTTGGCAGGGCATCAGCAATTTTTATGATCTTTACAACAAAATCGAGCAAACGCTCCGAAAGCTGATCGCCTTTTCCGTTCATCTCAATCGTGGCTTCCAATCGATCATTACAGGTTGACCATCTATGTTTTGCTTTTCATTGATAATTGTCCATTGATCATTGCACATTGACCATTGATCTTTTATTGCGGCACTTCCATTACTTTCATGTCTGTTTTAATATGGATCACCCTTCCGTCCTCATAGGTGATGTTGGTGTCCATATGGACAGTATTCACATCTGAGTAAAGCCCATTCACAATATCCTTATAGCGTTCTTCGACAAATGCCCTTCTCAGTTTTCGGGTTCGGGTCAATTCATCATCATCCGCATCAAATTCCTTATAAAGATTGACAAACTTCTTCACCCGGGCAACCGGAGGGAGGTCACGGTTCATTTTGACGATTTCCTTCTGGATCAATTCATAGATTTGAGGGATCTGAGAAAGTTCAGGGTAGCTTGAGTAGACAATATTTCGGGCTTCTGCCCAATTGCCCACGACGGCATAATCGATGCAAATCACTATGGTGACATAAGGTCGTTTGTCCCCGATTGCCCAGACTTCCCTGATATAAGGGCTGAATTTGAGCCTGGTCTCAAGATACTGGGGGGCGAACTTCGTCCCATCGCTTAAGGTCATCACATCTTTGGTGCGATCGAAAACGACCAGATGGCCTTCGGCATCGATAAAACCGGTGTCGCCGGAATGAAGCCAACCGTCTCTTAAGGTCTTTGTTGTTTCCTCGGGCATCTTGTAATAACCCAGAAAAACAGAGGGGCTCTTGGAGATGATTTCTCCGTCAGGGGTGATTTTTATCTCGGTTTCGGGAATGGGGGTGCCTACCGTGTCGAATTTTATATCGCCATCTCGATGAAGAACCGAAATTCCGGCAATCTCTGTCTGGCCATAGATCTGCTTCAGATTGACTCCAAGAGCATGGAAGAACCGGAAATGGTCCGGGCCCATGGCTGCTCCACCGGTATAAGTGTCCCTTATTCTTGACAGCCCTAAATGGTCCTTCAATTTTTTGTGGACGCCCAAATAGGAAAGATAGTTGAGGGCTTTCCAGTGCAATGGAACAGGCTTTTTGGTAAATTTGAGCTCTGCCACATGATAGCCAATCTTCATCGCCAGTTCATAAGCTTTTCTTTTTGACCAGGAGGCATCGAGATATTTAACCTGGACATTTCGGACCATCTGCTCATAGACCCGGGGAGGCGCAAACATCACATGGGGACCAATTTCGCGGATATTCTCCTGGGCGGTTTCCGGCTCCTCCGGGAAGTTAAGGGTGAACCCAGCCTGAATTCCGCAGGAGATGGACATCATCTGCTCACCGATCCAGGCATAGGGAAGATAGGAGACAAAATCATCGGTCTCGAAGTAGGGGTCGACCCGCATCAGGTTCTGTCCCATGGTTAACATATTGTAGTGGGTGAGGAGCGCCCCTTTAGGAAGGGCTGTGGTCCCGGAGGTATAGAAGAGAAGGCAGACGTCTTCAGCCTTTCCTTTTGAAATCAAGTCCTCGAAAAGGCCGGGTTCTTTCTTATCCAGTTCCTCTCCGAGTTTCATCACTTCCTTGATACTCACCAGCGTGGGATCATCATAACTCCTCATCCCCTTTGGATCATCCCAGAGCATCTTCTTCAATTTGGGGCATTTATCCTTAATCATGAGATACTTATCGGCTTCCTCCTGGCCTTCGCCTACCATTAATTTGGCATCGGAGTGGTCGATAATATACTTCACCTCATCGATGAGGGAGTCCTGAAAAAGCCATACGCCCACACCGCCCACGCACATGGCGGCCATCTCAGCCCAGAGAGCTTCCGGACGGTTATCACCGATCATGGCCACCTTATCGTTTCGCTCAAGGCCGAGGGAGACCATTCCGAGAGCGATCTTTTTGACATACTCATAATACTGTTTCCAGGTGATGGGAACCCAGATGCCAAACTCCTTCTCTCGCATCGCTACTTTTTGATCCCAATATTTTTTAGCGGCCTCCAACCAGAGCTTGGGGATGGTTAAATCTTTGGTTATTTCAATTTCTTTCCGCTTAACGTCGTGTGACATAGAGATCCTCCGCCTCTCCTAAGTAGGCTTTAATGACATTGGGGTTTTTCTGCACCTCGGGTGGTGTCCCATCGGCAATCTTTTCACCAAAGTTGAGAGCTATGACCCGATGGGAGATGTCCATGACGACCCCCATGTCATGTTCAACCAGAACACAGGTGGTCTGCCATCTTTCCTCTTCGTTGATATCCAAAATGAACCGGGCCATATCCTCGACCTCTTCCAGGTTGAGGCCTGCAAGAGGTTCGTCCAGAAGGATGATTTTGGGGTTGAGGGCCAGCGCCCTTGCCAGTTCGACCCGTTTCTGGAGTCCATAAGGGAGCATTCCGACAATCTTATGCCGCATATGTTCTATTTCGAGAAGGTCAATGATCTCCTTTTCGATAAAGTCCCTGTGCTCGATCTCCTCCCGGGCTGTTTTCCCAAAATAGAGAGAACTGCCGAGCAATCCCGATTTAAGATGGATATGACGGCCGAGCCGGATATTATCGAGCACGGTTGCCCCTTTAAAGAGCTCAAGCTTTTGAAATGTCCTTGAGATCCCCCGCTCTGCTCTTTGATGGGGTTTTAAGTTGCTGATGTCTTTTCCATCGAATTCGGTTCTCCCTTTTTGAGGAGTATAGAGACCATTAATGCAATTGAGGAGAACTGTTTTGCCGGCGCCATTGGGGCCGATGATGGAAAAAATCTCACCCTTTTTTACTTCAAAACTTACCCCCATCAGAGCCTGAACGCCTCCGAAGGCCATATGGATGTTTTCGACCTTGAGTTGAACCTCACTGGTAACAGCCATCAAAAACTCCTTTCTCAAAAGAAATAAATGGTAATTGAATCGTGGAGTTAGGCAGGGAGTTTAATACTTGCGTGGAAAACGATGAAATGGGAATAGATGCGGACATGGATTGGCGGAGAAGACTCGATCTGCCCAAGGGAAGGAGCAAGGTTTTTCCCCTCATCTATGCTTGGCTCTGCCTCACGTTTGAGACGCTAACTTACGTCTCGGTTAAATCGTTTTACGTAAAAAACGAGGAGTGAAAAATTGAATTGAAGAAGACCACCCTGAAAAACGTTTCATCTTATTATCAGAACATTTTTTTTTTGTCAAGCAAAAAATTGCCAGTTTACGTAAGATGTGAAAAAATCATTTAGAAATGGAAAATGTTTTTTAAATTTGAGAAGTTAGACGAATGTCACATAAACTTTTTTTAATCTTTCCGAAACAACATGAAGGTTGTTGTGATGATGAATGAGACGGAGATCTTGACAAGCTACCCATTTATGTTTATGTCCGAATGAGGGGAAATGATTCATGCAAAAGAGAAGATTGATGATCCATCAGGCTCTTCTCTTCGGTTCAGGGGCGGTCAGGTGAGCCACCTCTTTCTCCTCTTATAATGTTTGACATCCCGGTAGCTCTTCTTCTTGCCCACCTCGGTGAGACCGAGATAGAATTCCTTTACATCGGCGTTCTCTTTCAGCTTATCGACCGTATCGTCTAAAACGATCCGGCCATTCTCCATCACATATCCCTGGTTGGCGATGGAGAGGGCCAGCCGGGCATTCTGTTCGACGAGCAGGATAGAGACCTTTTCCTGGCGATTGATTTGCTTGATGATCTCAAAGATTTCCGCCACGAGAAGCGGGCTCAATCCCATGGAGGGCTCGTCGAGAAGGAGGAGTTTGGGTTTTGCCATCAAACCCCGACCGATGACGAGCATCTGTTGCTCACCACCGCTCACATAGCCTGCCAGCACATTTTTCCGCTCCACCAGACGAGGGAAATAGTGATAGACCAGATCCATGCTCTCCTTGATCTCCTTATTTGATCCCCGGGTATGACCTCCTGCGATGAGATTCTCTTCGACCGTAAGGTCTTCAAAGACCTTACGGCCTTCCATCACCTGAAAGATTCCCATCCGGACAATATCTTCCGCATACTTCTTGTCGATTCGTTCCCCCATAAATTCGATTGACCCATCTGTCACCTCCCCATTCTCCGTCTTGAGGAGACCTGAGATGGCCTTGAGGGTGGTGGTCTTCCCCGCACCGTTATTTCCAAGGACGGTGACGATCTGGCCCTCTTCGACCTTGAGGGACATCCCTTTTAAGACGAGGATGACATCGTCGTAGACAACTTCAATATTGTTCACGCTTAAAATGGGTGGCATAGGGAGTCGGTTTCCTCCGTTTTAAACGATATTGATTAAGGGTCTCATAATTGGACTGATATAATTGTAAAAATCTCCCCTCCCCCCTCTTTGCCAAAGAGGGGAATTATTCCTCCCTTTGGCAAAGGGAGGTGAGGAGGGATTTTATAAATCAATGCAGCCATTATTCTAAGACTGTTAATAGAATAAACGTTATGCTCCTAATCTTGAATAGGTCATATCCTCTTCGCCCAGATAGGCTTTGATGACCTGTGGGTTCTGCCGGATCTCCAAGGGGAGGCCTTGAGCGATCTTTGAGCCGAAATCGAGAACACAGACCCGATCTGATATGTCCATGACGACCCCCATATCATGTTCGATGAGAACGATCGTCGTTTCCCACTCCTCGTTGACATCGAGGATGAACCGGGCCATATCCTCCGTCTCTTCGAGGTTCATCCCTGTCATCGGTTCGTCGAGGAGGAGGATCTTCGGCTTCATGGCGAGGGCGCGCGCCAGCTCGACCCTCTTCTGCAAACCATAGGGAAGGGTGGCCACGACCTTCTTGCGGATGGCCTCGATCTCCAAGAGGTCGATGATCTTCTCTTCAATCTCCTTTCTCAAAGCCATCTCCTCCCTGTGTCCTTTTCCGAAGTAGAGGCCTCCGGCGAGGATTCCCGTCTTGAGATGAACATGACGTCCGAGCTTAATGTTATCGAGAACCGTCATCCCTTTGAAGAGTTCAATCGCCTGAAAAGTCCGGGCAATTCCGATTGAGGCAATCCGGTGAGGGGAAAGATGCGTGATCTCGTTTCCCTCAAAGAAGATCTTCCCTTTCTGCGGTTTATAAAACCGGTTGATGCAGTTGAGAAGAGAGGTTTTGCCCGCTCCATTGGGGCCAATGATGGCAAAGATCTCCCCTTTTCTGATTTCAGTGGAGACACCGTTGAGGGCTTTCAGTCCGCCAAAGGAGAGATGGATATCCTCCACGCTCAGATGGATCTCAGCTCCGGGTTGGATGCCGGTTTCTGCCATTGATTCAACCATTCGATTTCTCTCCTTTACTCAACTGAACTAACAAAACTCTATTTTTTTGTCAAGGCGGACAGATTTTTTGACTTAAGCCTAAATTGAGCGATTCTTTTGAAAGGAACCTGTAGCCGCAGGCTTTAGCCTGCGGTTTCCTCTCACCCCTTGGGTGAGAAATCGTTTCCGATAAAATCACGCAACCTAAAGGCTGCGGCTACATTTAGGATAATAAATCGCTCAATTTAGGTTAAGGTTATTCATGGCTCAATTCCCACTCGTTGATCGTTATCTCCCTCAGTTTAAAACGCTGGACCTTTCCCGTGGAAGTCATGGGAAAGGAGGAGACAAATTTCATATATCTCGGAAAATATTTTTCAGGCAGCTTCCCTTCCAAAAACCGGAGGACCTCCTCCTTCGTCACCTGTTCTTCCTTTTGAGGGCGGATCCAGGCGGCGATCTCTTCATGATGATCAGGGTCTGGAACACCAAAGACCTGAGATTCCTGAATCTTCGGATGGGAGGAGAGGATTTCCTCGATGTCAATCGGTGAAATCGATTCCCCGTCTTTTAGAATCATCTCTTTGAGCCTTCCCTCAATTCGGACATAGCCCTGGGGATCGAGGGTGGCAAGATCTCCTGAATGGAGCCAGCCCTCTCTGTCGATGGCCCTGAGAGTGGCGGCCGGCATTTTGTAATATCCCTTCATCAGAAAACCTTTATAGCAGAGCTCGCCTTTCTTGCCGGCAGAAAGGGTTTCGCCTGTCTCCGGAAGGACGATTCTGATCTCGACAAAAGGAATAGTCTTTCCTACGGTCATCGCCCGTATCTCGATAGGATCGTCTCTCAAGGTCTGCGTGATGCTCCCCGAGCCTTCGGATTGACCGTAACTGATGGTGATCTCCTTTGCCCCCAAATTTTCCAGGATCCTTTTCATCAAATCGATTGGAATCATTGCTCCTCCCACCATTCCTGTCCGGAGGGAGGAGAGGTTGAATCGGGAAAATTGAGGGTGTTCCATCATCGCCACCAGCATGCTGGGAACCGCATAGATTGCCGTACAGCGCTCTTTTTCAATCGCCATCAGTGTCTTTTCAGGATCAAAGGTGTCGGAGGGACAGATGATCGCCGCCCCGTGGCAGAAAGATCCAAGAAGTCCGGTAATGGTGAAATTGTAATGGAAAGGGATGGCCGTGCAGAGGCGATCCATTTGTGTGAATCCCTGACCCAGGGTTCCGAAATATCCGTTATTAAGAAATCCGTAATGGGTGATCATGATACCCTTTGGAGTTCCTGTTGTTCCGGAGGTGAAGGCGAGATTGAGGGTGTCCTCCGGTTGGCAGGCCTGCTGTCTTTCGGCAAGGGCCTGATCCGGGACCCTCTCTCCCCTTTCAAGGATTTCCTGAAAAAGGAGAACGCCCGGAGGAGGAGGAGAAGAGGAAGGGATGAGGACCATCTCTTTAAGATGAGGGAAAGCCTTTAGAGGAGACTGCTTCGGTCCGGAATGGAGAAGGGAAGGGCAGAGATCCAAAAGCATCTTGAGATAATGGGAGTGTTCATCCCTTTCGAGAAGAATGAGGGTTCTGACATCCGAATACTGGAGTCCATAGCGGAGTTCTTCAACCTGATATTGCGGATTGAACGGGACGAGGATTGCTCCGATTTTTGCCGAGGCGAGCTGGACGATGATCCATTCGGGAATGCTGGTGGCCCAGAGGGCGAGATGTTCCCCTCTTCCCACTCCTAAGCTTAAGAGCCCTTTGGAAAACCGGTTGGCGATGGTCTGGATTTCCCGATAGGTATAGCGGACATTTCGATCCACATGGACGAAAGCATCCCGGTCCGGAAATGTTTCAGCCATCCGATCAAACTGGTCTCCCACGGTGATCCATAGAGGTTTCGGGCTCATCGCTTCTTCATGAGTCTCTGTTTCAGGAGGTATCTCTGGACCGTCCCTGAAGCCGTCTTTGGAAGGTCCTCAGTAAATTCGATCCATCTCGGATATTTGTAGGGAGCGATCCTTTCTTTGACAAAGGATTTTAAGTCTTCTTCCAGCTCTCCGGTCCCCTTCTCTCCTTTTTTCAGAACGATAAAACCATAGGGTTTGACCAGATCGTCCTCATCCTTGTAATCGATGACTGCGGCCTCTGCGACCGCCGGGTGCGCAAGGAGGGTCTTTTCGATCTCCATGGGCGAAACCCATTTCCCTCCCACCCGCATCATATCGTCACTTCGTCCCTGGTAGTGGAAGAAACCCTCTTCGTCTTGGATGTAGCGGTCTCCTGTGACGAACCATTCGCCCAGCATGTTTCGCTTCGTTTCGTCATGCTTGTTCCAGTAAGCGGAGGCAATGGTTTCACCTTTGAGCAGGAGGTTTCCGATTTTTCCTGTCCCCGCCTCATTTCCATCTTCATTCACCAATTTCCCCTCATAGCCAGGGACGAGCCGGCCGGCGCTTCCAGGCCGGACATTTCCGATCCGGTTGGAGAGGAAAATATGGCATGTCTCAGTGGAGCCTGTTCCATCCAGTATCTCCACGCCAAAGGCCTGCTTCCAGCGTTGGTAGAGTTCAAGGGAGAGGACCTCTGCCGAGGCGACACAGGCCCTGAGACTATCCAGCCTGCCGACGGATTTTCCCTCTCTCTCCTGGCTCTCTTTATAGTCTAATAAGGACCGGAAGAGGGTGGGAACGCTCATGAATATAGTGGGGCGAAATTTTTCAATCAGTTCGTAAATCTTTTCCGGAAGAGGCCGCTCCGGAAAGAGGACGGTGGCTCCGCCCACGCCGAAGGGAAAGTAGACGCCGTTTCCAAGACCGTAGGCGAAGAAGAAGTAAGAGGAGAGGACAATATCCTTCTCATCCATGCCCAGGATGGTTCTGGCATAATATTCGGTGCAGTAGGCCATATTCTTCTGGAGATGGATGGCTCCCATCAGCTCATCGGGTTTTCTTGCGCTGTAAAGCCAGAAAGCGGCATCGTCCTTCATCGTCTCAGCAGGCTCCAGTTCCGGAGAGTTTTCTTTGAGCAGGACTGAAAAGAGGGGATCATTTCCTCCCTCCTTCCCCACGACCAGAAGGGTCTTCAGATATTTTAGATTTCCCTTTATTTTTTCTATTTCCGGAAGGAAGTTCTGATCGATAATCAAAACCTTTGCCCGGCTGTCGTTCAGGACATATTCGAAGTCCGGGGCCCTTAACATGGTGTTGGTGGGGATGGGGATGGCTCCTATCTTGATGGCGCCGAAGAAACTGATGATGAATTCCGGAGAGTCCTGAAGAAGAAGGAGAACCCGGTTTTCCATTTCAACCCCAAGTGTTTTGAGGAGATTGCCGCAGCGATTGACGTTCTGATAGACCTCGTCGTAGGTATAGTTTTTTTCGGCGGAATAGATGGCAATCTTTTGGCCTCTTCCCTTACGGATGTTTTCATCGACAAAATAGTCTGCGGCATTAAAGCGCTCCGGAACATGGAAGGAATTCATTCGTCTCTCCTCGGATCAGGAAAGCTTAGATTTGTAAGAAAATCACCTAATAAAAGTATGTCCTCCCCCCTTGCGGGGGAGGATGGAGGTGGGGGGTAATTCAACCTACTCACCCCCACCCTCACCCTCCCCCGTCAATGGGGAGGAAATGTTTTTGGCAAATTGCTGGATTAGATGGGTTATGGGTAATACTGTTCAGTTAGACTGTCACCGTTCACCCTGAGCTTGTCGAAGGGTGCATCGCTAAGCCGTTCATGCTTCGACAAGCTCAGCACGAACGGCTTAAATGAACAGCATTGGGGTTATGGGTCTATATCCCGAAATACTTTGGGTCTCTACCGATATCGATCCAGTCGGAGACCGGGACCAGTTTGCCATCCTTAACCTGATACATCTTCGCTTTGGTGGCTGGAGCGTGGTCTTTCGCTGTAATCGTGATGGGCGGGACAATTCCCTTCAGATCAAAATCCTTGAGGTTTTCAAACTCCGCCTTGACCGCGGTCGACGAGAGGTCTCCTTTCTTGTCAGCCCCCTTGAGGACCTCGGAGATGACTAAAATATTGGCCCATCCTTCACAATAGACCAGAGTCGGTTTTTCTGCCTTTCGATACTTCACATGATACTCCATCATCGTCTTCATGAAGGCGACTTCCTTAGCTCCGTAAGGGGCCACGGTGGTCACACCGTAAGCTCCATCCGCCGCTTTTCCCGCAAGGAGGGGCAAGTTTTCGTCGAGGGACCGGATGTTGACGACAAACTGGGTTTTGACTCCGACCTCTTTCGCATCCTTGAGGATGACGGCCGCATTCATGGCCGTAGAGGTGATGAAGGCAAAGTCCGGATTGTACTCCTTCATGGTGATCATCTGAGATTTGGCATCGGCTGTGGGCCAGTGGACGATCTGATCCGGCCCGGTTTCGATCCCGATCTCTTCAGCATACATCTTGGCCGGTTTGAGATGGGCTCGGCCATAAGGATTGTCAGGGTAGATGTGGACGACTTTGGGCTTCCGGCTTTTATCCTTCCAGTTGTCCTTGATCCACTTCAGGGCGATCCTCGACATATCTTCATAGGTGGTCGTGACAATGAAGTTATAAGGGGTCTTGGAGGGATCCATCAATTTGGAAGTGAAGGAGGCTCCGAACATAGGCATCTTATCACGGGTGACCAACTCCTTCAGGGAGAGGGCTGTTCCGGTTGACTGGATGTAGAGGCCGGGGACCTGTTCCACATCTTTCAGGGTCTTATAATATCCCATTGCCTTGTCGATTCCGTAAGCGTCATCCATCACGATCAGTTTAAATTCCTTCCCGTTGATTCCCCCCGTATCATTAATCCAGCGGGCGGCGTCGATCTGGCCTGCGGCCTGCTGTTTTCCCCAGTCGGAGGTCGGACCGCTCAGGTCGATCAGAGCGCCCCATTTGACCACTTTCTGGGCCTGGGCTGTGCCCATGACCATCAGCATTACAAAACATAAAACCGAAAAAGTCATGATCCATTTTTTCATAAATCTATCCTCCTTTATATTTGGTTGGGAATTCAGTTTCAAAGCGAATGCATCACCTCCTTCATGGATCGTGATCGTGTCCGTGATTCGTGTCGATATTATCATCTTTAACGGTCACGGAAACGTTTATCAATAAGAGAACGGCCAGAGTTTCCAGTAAGCCTTCACCGTCCGCCACCGTGCCGCCAGTCCATCCGGTTCAAAGACCAGGAAGAGGATGATGATGAGGCCGAACATGATCTCCTTAATGGAGACGAAATAGGTGATGAAGAGCGGAAAGGAGGTGCTCAATTCCTTGCTCATCACCTCGAGAAGCTGTTCGAGGCCAACATAGAAGATGGATCCGAAGATTCCTCCCAGCACGCTTCCCAGGCCTCCGATGATCACGATGGCCAGATACTTGATGGAGAGATGAATGGTAAACTGCTCATAGATGATCAGCGCAATATAATGGGCCCAGAGCGCGCCCGCGATACCGGCGAGAAAGGAGCTGATGCCAAAGGAGAGGATGCGGTATTTAAAGAGATTCACCCCGATCAGTTCGGCGGCGAAATATCTGTCCCGGACCGCGATAAATGCCCTTCCGGGCTTTGTCCGGAAGAGATTCTTGGTAAAGGCGGTAGTGGCAATGGCCAGGACCAGGACGAGGTAGTAGAATTTCTTGTCATTATCAAAGACGAATCCCCCGATGGCCGCATAGGGCACGAACATCCCCTGTGTCCCTCCGGTCAATCCTGTCCATCTCCGAATGGTAAACTCGATGATGAACTGGGAAGCGAGGGTGGCAATGCAGAGATAGAGTCCCCTCAGACGGAGAGAGGGAACTCCGAAGACCATCCCGACCGCCGCCGTGAGGAGGCCTGCGCAGGGAAGGGAGAGGATGAAAGGAAACCCCGCTTTGGTCATCAGGATGGCGGAAGTGTAGGCTCCTACCGCCATAAAGGCTCCATGGCCGAGGGAGATCTGGCCCGTATATCCGGTCAGGATGTTGATCCCATGGGCGCCGATCACGAAGATGCCGGTCAGGATGGCCGTATGAAGGACATTGAATCGGAGAATTTTATTGAGATCCGAGACAATGAATGGAAATCCGAAGAAGAGGAAGAGGATGAAAACCCAGAGCCAGCCTTTGACCCAGAGGGTCTGGAATATCCTCTCGTCATTGGAATAATTTTCATGAAAAAGTCCGGATGGCATCGGTCTCCTTTTAAACCCTTTCTATCTCTTCCTTTCCAAATAGGCCATAGGGCTTGATGAACAGGATGATCACCAGAACCACAAAGGGGAAGACTTCCTTTACGGCAGGGATGATGTGGTCCAGATATCCTCCGGAGTAATTTTCGAGGAGGCCGATGGTCACCCCTCCGATAATCGCTCCCAGGATACTATCCAGCCCTCCCAGGATCACTGCCGGAAAGACCTTCAAACCGAAAAAGCTCAGGGTGATCCCCACGCCACTGATATATCCTAAGATGATCCCCCCTACCGATGAGACCACGGCCGCCACACACCAGGAGATAGCGAAGACTTTTTTTACGCTGATTCCCATGGATTGGGAGACCTGCTGGTTGCTCGCTGTAGCCCGCATGGCAATTCCCGTCCGGGAGAGTTTGAAGAAGACGGCAAAGAGGAGAAGAAAGAGGATGGCCAGACCGAAACTCCAGATATAGATGGGAGCCATGGGGACACCGAAAACAGGAAAAGGGTTTCCGGCAAGAAAAGGGATGTCTTTCGGAAAAGGGCGGATATCATTACCCCAGAACATGATCACCATCCCCTTGAGGATACTGGAGAGGGCAATGGTCACCATGATGACGGAGATGATGGGCTCTCCGATCAAGGGCCGCAGGACGAGACGTTCGACAGCCAGACCGAGAAAGATGGAGAAGAGGAGGGTGATGAAAAAGGCCCAGATGAAATGGATTTGAAACTGGAGGATCAGGGAGAGACAGATATAGGCCCCCACCATCAAAAACTCTCCCTGGGCCAAGTTGAGGATGCTGGTCGATTTATAGATGAGGGCGAACCCCAGGGCGACGAGGGCATAGATGGACCCGAGGACCAGCCCATAGAGGCTTAACTCAAGAAACTTCGTCGGGTTGAGGGTGCAGAGGTAGGCCAGGACTCCCACGAACGAGGCCAGCAGGATCCACCCGATCGTATGGTAAAATCGTTCACCCATGGTCTAGTCCCAGAATTTCCACCACCGTTTTTTCATCATCGCTTCATATTCCTCGACGGATTTCATCGTCCTGACGATCAACCGGGTGCGGATCATTGCCGTCCGGCCGTCCTGATACCGAATCATTGATTCAATGGGGATGTTTTCCTCTTGGCCGTAAAGGGCTTCGATCTCTTTCTTATATTTCTCTCCGACAAACCCCCTCCGGACTTTTCTCGTCCGGGTCAACTCCTCATCGTCGGCATCGAGCTCTTTGTAGAGGAGGACAAATTTGTGAATCCGGGCTGCCTTGGGAAGGCTCCGGTTGACACGGAAAACCTCTTTCTCGATGAGTTCATAAATCTCTAATTTGGAGGCGAGGTCCGTGTAAGTCGTATAGCCGATGCGACGATCTTCTGCCCATTTGCCCACATTTTTAAAATCAATGCAGATAATGGCTCCGATGTAAGGCCTTTCGTGACCGACTACCACTGCCTCGACAATATAGGGGCAGAATTTAAGCTTGTTTTCAATGAACATGGGAGAGAACTTCGTCCCATCGCTCATGGCCATGAGATCGGAGACCCGGTCGATGACGACCAGATGCCGGTCCTCCGTAAAATAACCCGCATCCCCTGTATAGAGCCATCCCTCATGGACGACCTTTGCGGTCGCTTCGGGATTTTTATGATACCCCAAGAACACTCCCGGGGTCTTCACCTGTATCTCTCCCTCCGGAGAGATACGAATATCCGTTTCAGGGATTGGCCTTCCCACGGTGTCCACACTGATCTCTCCTGAAGGATGCATGGTGGCCACTCCGGAGAGCTCCGTAATCCCGTAGATCTGTTTCAGATTGACCCCAAGGGCGTGGAAAAATCGAAAGACATCCGGGCCGAGCGCAGCTCCGCCGGTCATCGCGCTCCGGATATGAGGGAAACCGAGGCGGTCTCTAAGGGCGCGGAATAGACAGAGATAGGCCATAGAGTAGAGAAGTTTCCAGAGCCAGGGAGGTTTCTTTCTTTCAAATTTAAAATCGGCCCAACGATACCCGATGGGAAGGCAGAAGTTATAAACGTGGCGTTTTAGGAAGGAGGCGTCGAGATGTTTGACCATAACGGATCTGGAGATCCCCTCCCAGATCCTTGGAGGAGCAAACATGACATGAGGCGCGATTTCGTAGAGATCGGCTGTGCCCGTCTCCGGCTCTTCGGGAAAGCTGATGGTATATCCTGTCAGGAGGGCTCCGAAGACGCTCATATATTGTTCTCCCACCCAGGGGAGGGGGAGAAAAGAGACAAACTCGTCCGTCTCATATTTGGGGTCGACCTTGTTCAGATTCCCCGCCATCTTGAGGACGCCGCGGTGGGTGAGAAGGGATCCTTTGGGGGAGCCTGTGGTGCCTGAGGTATAGGCGATCAGGACGACATCGTTTTCAGTCACCTGATTCACATTTCTCTCAAAGAGGTCGGGATGCTTTTTCTCCATCTCCCTTCCCAATTCCTCCACTTCAGGGAAGTAGATGAGAAGGGGATCGTCGTAGCTCCTCATCCCTTTGGGGTCAGTGTAGATGATCTTCCTGAGATTGGGAAGCTGATCCTTCATATGGAGGATCTTGTCCGTCTGTTCCTGATCCTCTGCCACCACAAATTTGGCATCCGAGTGGTTGATGACATAGGCCACCTCCGTGAGGATGGAGTCCTGATAGATTCCGAGGGGGATTCCTCCGGCGCACTGGACGGCCAATTCCGCATAAACCCACTCCGGCCGGTTATCCCCAATGATCGCCAGTTTGTCTCCCCGCTCAAATCCGAGATGGATCAGCCCCAGAGAGAAGTATTTGACATGCTGGAGATACTCTTGCCAGGTCACCTTCTGCCAGATCCCGAATTCCTTTTCGCGGAGGGCAACTTTGCTGTTTCCGAATTTATTTGCATTGTGGATCAGTAAAGAAGGCAAGGTATTTCCCTTGATCTCCATTTAACATTCCCAATGGTCAGAATCGGAATGGATTGCAGAATTTTTAAGTTTCTCAGGAGGCCCCCATCCTGAATCCATTCCTCCCGAGGATGGATAGATAAACTAAATCATTAACCTTTTTTTGTCAAGATGGAAGGAGTTTTAAAGTAATGCCTCAGTTAGGTGCAATTATTGGTTGTGGAGTTGTTCCTTTTATCTCGTAGCGTCCCGATTTAGTCGGGACGGACTCCGCCCTCAATAAATGAGGGCGCTCCATATATTATAAAAATCTCCCCCATAACTGAGGGCATACGTTTTAAATTTTCCCTTATCTTCCGGCGGAGATGAAGCCGGAGTGTCTTAAAAGTTTTCCGTCTTTGATGATGAAGATCCGGGATTCGACGCTGGGGCGATGGTCTTTTGCTGTAATATTGAGGGGAGGAAGAAGGCCTCCGACAACATAATTTTTAAAACCTTCGAAGGCCATTCTTACCCTTTCACGGGAGAATCCCTGTTCCGGGAGAGACCTCCCCAGAGCTTCTGCCATCACTTTGACCGTGACCCATCCTTCAACATAGGAGAGGGTATGAGAATCGTAGGGATGCCATTTCTGATGGCCCTCTTTGATCTCTGCCATCCCGGGGACATCTTCACCGAAAGGGGAGATGGGTTGAACTCCGAGAACTCCGTCGAAAGCCGAAAGAGTTTCATCGAAGGTTCTCATGCTGCAGATCCATCTTGTTTTGAGATCCATTCCCCTGACCTCCTGAAGGAACGCAGCGGCTTCCTTTGATGTCAGGTGCAGGTAGGCAAAGTCCGGTTGATAGGATTTCAAAGGCGCAAGAACGAGAGAGGGGGATTTAAGGGAAGCGATGTCCGGAATGAAGATGTCCGGTCCGATTTCCAAATCAAGCGTTTTCGCATAAGACTTCGCCTCATCGAGAAAGTATTTTCCAGGAGGGTCAGGAAAACTGACGAAGGCCACTTTCGGTTTTCTCATTTTTATATCGGATCTTTCCGAGATAAACTTCATGGCAATCTTTGTTAGATCAAGGGGGGTGGGAGTAATCGAAAACAGGTAGGGAGTCTTGGAGGTATCGGCAAGATGGACGGGGAAAGAGCTGGTCAGCGTGGGGATTCGTTGGAGATTGATATGAGGCAGGAGGGCAAGCCCTGTCTCGGTCGAATAGAGATAGAGGAGAAGAATACGGTCGGCCTCGTTTAACTTCCGAAAGGCGGCAATGAATTCAGCCGGCTGGGAGGAGTCGTCGATGAGGATGATCTCTAGGTTTTTCCCGAAGATTCCTCCGCGCTGGTTGATCCATTTTCCGGCATCGAGCAGCCCTCTTGCGCATTCCCTCCCGGAGTCTCCCCATCGGCCGGTGAACGGGACCAATGCGCCCACCTTCAAAGAATCCTTGCTGAAACCAGGGCTTGAATCTATCGCCAGGCATAACAGAAAGGAGATGAGAACCAGGGAAAGTTTTTTCATATTCGATCTTAAATAACCAATGACCAAGCACCGATATAATAACGCCCCCCAGCCCCCTCTTAAGTTAAGAGGGGGCTGGGGGGGAGTTAGCGTGTTTATCTATCATTTCACATGCCTGATGCATAGAGCACCGCTAAAATCCGGGTGATCTTATCCTGGTGACACTGGACCTTATGAGGAATGGTTGAGTCATAGTAGATGGAATCGCCAGGGGAGAGGATATCGGTATGATTTCCCAGGATCACTTCCATCTCACCTTCAAGGACAAAGATGAATTCCTCACCCTCGTGAACAGAGGTTTTGACACTCTTCACTGTAGCGGGTTCGAGGGTTATGATGAAAGGTTCCATATGGCGGTCTTTCTTGTCGAACCCCAGAGATTCATAAGCATAACCATACTTGACCCCATCTTTGGAAGCGAAGCGGGAGACCCTTTTCCGTTCATCCTTTCTCACAATGGTGAAAGGTTCTCCCTCTGTCTCGCCCCAGAAATCGCCCACCCTGACCTCCAGGGCTCCTGCCAGTTTGATGATTGTTCCAAGGGATGGAGAGACCAGATGATTCTCCATCTGAGAGAGCAGGGCCGTTGAAAATCCGGTTAACTCGGCCAGGTCTTTGAGCGAAAGTCCCTTTTTCTCTCTTAATTCTTTAATCTTTTCTCCGACCCGAAACTCTTCAACTTCTCTCTTCTCTTCTTCCATTGATCATCCTTTCCCCCTCACCCCACCCCTCTCCCGCCAAGGGAGAGGGCGCAATTGGGTCCGCTATCTATTCCCTCCCCCTGGACGGGGGAGGGTAGGGGTGGGGGTGAAACTTTTCTGGGCATATTCCACTCCAATCTGGATTGCCTTGATATTGGAGGGAATGAGAGCGTGGTGACGTTCATCAAATACTTTTTCAAGAGATTCGAACAGAGAGGACATCTCCACCCATTTCGTCTTTTCGATGAAGGCGCCTAATGCAATCATGTTTGCCAGTTTAGGGTTTTTGTTCTGGATGGCAATATCATTGACCGGAATGGCAAGCAGCTCGACATCGTTACAGGAGAATTCCTTAAGATCGATCAGAGAGGAATTAACCAGCAGCAGTCCTTTTGGCAAAACTCTGGGGCCATATTTTAGGAGGGAGGGAAGGTTCATGGAGATGACGGCATGGGGCCGTTGTACAATGGGGGAACCGATTTCCCTGGATGAAATCACAACCGTGCAGTTGGCTGTCCCGCCCCTCATCTCCACTCCATAGGTCGGAAGGAAGGTGACTTGTCTTCCCTCTTTCATGGCGGCATAGGCAAGAAGGTTTCCGATCGCCAGCACTCCCTGACCGCCGAATCCCGCAACAATCACATTGTGATAGAAACGATCGTTATTCATACTACCTCATAACTTATAATAACCAATAACCAAATCCCAAGCTCCAATATAATAACGCCCCCCTCTCCCCCTCTTAAATTAAGAGGGGGAGAGGGGGAGTTATTGTTTGGGATTTGGATGTTGGTTATTCTCATAAGTAGTCTGCCATCTTCCTTTCTTTCAAAATTCCTAGCGGAAAGTAGGGGATCATCTCCTCTTCGACGCGGCGGTTGGCCTCCAGGGAGGACAACCCCCAATTGGTGGGGCAGGACATTAAGATTTCCACAAATGAAAAACCCATCTCTTCGACCTGCATCTGAAATGCCTTTCGGACGGCCTTCTTTGCCTTCATCAGGTTAGCAGGATTGTTGACAGCCACCCTGGCAACAAATGCACTGCCCTCGAGAGTCGCCATCATTTCGGCCATACGAATGGGATAGCCATCATAGGTGAAGTCTCTTCCGTAAGGACTGGTCGTCGTCTTCTGGCCGAGCAGGGTCGTGGGCGCCATCTGTCCTCCCGTCATCCCGTAGATCCCATTGTTGGCAAAGATAAGGGTGATATTTTCACCCCGGTTGGCCGTATGAATCCCTTCACCGATTCCAATGGCTCCCAGATCTCCATCCCCCTGAATGGTAAAGACGATCAAATCCTTCCTCGCACGCTTCACCCCCGAGGCGACAGCGGACGCCCTTCCATGGGGAGCCTCAAGGACATCAATATTGAAGTAGTCGTACATAAAGACAGAACAACCCACCGAGGCAACCCCGATCGTCTTCTCCCTGATCTTAAAATAATCGATCGCCTCTGCGACCAGCCGGTGAGCAATGCCATGGTGACATCCGGGGCAGAAGTGGAAAGGGACATCGATCAGACATTCAGGACGCTTAAAAACGAGTTCCATTTTTAACCCCTCAAGTTCAAATGCAAAATCCAAATGCCAAGGGAATGACAAATGTCTAAATATCAAAAACGCAGCCCATTTGTGCTTTGAAATTTGAGCTTGATTTGAAATTTGAACTTTGGCATTTGACATTCATTTTCAGTAATATTTTTTTATCTCCTCCAGTATCTCTTCCGGCGGAGGTAAGGCTCCCGGTGGTTTCCCATAAAAAAAGACCTGTGCATCCCTGCCTACTGAAAGCCTCACATCTTCCACCATCTGCCCTGTATTCAGTTCAACAGTCAAAAATTGTTTAACCCGTGTCGAAATATCGTAAAGGGCTTTTTCGGGATAGGGGAAAAGGGTAATGGGACGGAAGAGACCCACCTTCATCCCTTCCTCTCTTGCCAGCTCCATAGCCGTTTTTGAGACCCTTGCCATGCTCCCGAAGGCCGCTATCACAAACCGGGCATCTTCCGTATTGACCGTTTCGAAGCGGACTTCCTCTTCTTTCATCTTCTCATATTTCTGGTAAAGCTTCCAGTTATGCTCAGTCAGTTCGCCCTCCTGAAGGTAGAGCGATTTTATTTTGTTAGGTTTTCTTCCCTTGGCACCGGTCAGCTTCCAATCCTTCGGTGGAAGGTCCATCTGTTGAGGTTTCCTTCGGATGAGAGGCTCCTTCATCTGGCCGATCAGGGCATCTCCAAGAATCATCGCCGGATTTCTGTATTTATCGGAAAGATCAAAAGCCAGGCAGGTGAGGTCATACATCTCCTGGACTGTGGAAGGAGCGAGGACGATCATACGATAATCTCCATGCCCCCCGCCCCGAGTCGCCTGGAAATAATCGCCCTGAGAGGCAGAAATTCCTCCCAGGCCCGGTCCGCTTCTTGAGATGTTGACGATTACAGCGGGAAGCTCGCTTCCTGCCATATAGGAGATTCCCTCCTGCATGAGGGATATGCCGGGGCTGGAGGAGGAGGACATGGCCCTGGCTCCGGTTGCAGAAGCTCCCAAGAGGAGATTGATCGAAGCGATCTCGCTCTCTGCCTGGATAAACTCTCCGCCCAGTGGAGGAAGGTGTTTGGAGAGATATTCCGGAATCTCGTTCTGAGGGGTGATAGGATATCCGAAAAAGAGGCGGCATCCCGCATCGATGGCTCCCATCGCAACGGCCTCGTTTCCCCTCACCAGTATCTTCTCAAGATTTTGATCCATACATATACCTGGAATAATGGAATGTTGGAATGACGGAATGAAAGACTGGAATGATGGAATAATGGAATGATGGAAAAAAAAGAGAACAGAAAATTGTTTGTGCCTTAAACCCAATATTCCAATATTCCATGATTCCAATATTCTGGTATTTTAGGATTCCAATGTTCCAATATTCCACTATCTCCCTAACTCCTAATCTCCCTATCTCCCCATCTATCTTTTATCCCTCCAGACCTGAATGGCCACATCCGGACAGATCTCTCCGCAGATCGCACAACCCGTGCAGGAGCCGTTATCATCCCAGACGACGAAAAAGTAGCCCTGACGGTTGATCTCTTCTCCGACCCGTATCAACTCCTTCGGACAGGAGATGGTGCAGAGTGCGCACCCTTTGCATCGCTCTTTGTCAATTTCGATTTTAGAAGGCATCACTTCACCGCAATTAAAATCCCAATAACCAAATTCCAAATAATAACTCTCCCCCTACCCCATCTTAGCTTAAGAGGGGGTAGGGGGGCGTTATTGGTGCTTGGAGTCTGGTGTTTCTTAAATAGTATGGGCTTCCCTGAACCGATCAATATCCCTCTCCGAGTATCCTATCTCTCTCAGGACCTCCACCGTGTGTTCTCCCCATTGGGGAGAAGGGGTCGGGACTGAAAAAGGGAAGGCGGAGGATTTAATGGGATTTCCGACCTGTTGGACCTTTCCCTCGACAGGATGCTCATAGTCTATGACCATTTTCCTGTGGAGGGCCTGCGGGTGCTGAAAAACTTCATCAAAGGTGAGAATAGGTTCACAGCATGCATCGACCTCTTTGAAAAAGTCAGTCCACTCCTTCTGGTTTTTAGTTTTAAAAAGATTTTTGATCTCTTCGATGATCCCGATCCTTTCCTCTCCTTCGATAAACTGTTTCAGGATGAGGTCCTTTCTTCCGGTGGCTTCACAGAAGTTCTTCCAGAATTTCGGCTCCAGCGCTCCCAGAGACATGTGCTTTTCATCCTTTGTGGGGTAGACCTGATAACAGGCATACCTCCCCGAAAGGTGCATTTCTCCCCTCTGTGGAAGTTTTTGATCCGTCAGATATCTTCCTGCATGGATGGAGAGCCAGGAGAGGACACCGTCAAGCATTGAGGCGTCGAGATGCTGACCCTCTCCCGTTTTTTGGCGGTGGACGATAGCGGCTAAAATAGCTAAGGCGGCCATCATTGCCCCTCCTCCAATGTCGGCAATTTGAACCCCCGGGATCACGGGACCGGTTTCCTTTGTTCCGGTTAATTCGAGGATGCCCCCCAGGCCGATGTAATTAATATCGTGGCCGGATCGGTCTCTGTAAGGCCCATCCTGTCCGTATCCGGAAAGGGAACAGAGAATCACGCCGGGATTTTTCTTTTTCAGCTCCTGATATCCGATCTCCAGGCGATCCATCACCCCGGGCCTGAACCCCTCCAAAACAATATCATAGGTTTCGATCAATTTACAAAAGATCTCCTTCCCCTCTTTGGACTTAAGGTTCAGGATCATGCTCTTCTTGTTTCGGTTCAATGCAAGAAAGTAAGCGCTATCCCTTTTCCGGACAGGGCCCATCTTCCGCATATAATCTCCCTGCTCAGGATCTTCTACCTTTAGCACTTCCATTCCAAGGTCTGCCAGAAGAAGAGAACAGTAAGGGCCTGGCAAAAGCCTCGAAAGGTCAAGCATTTTTGAGCCGTTTAAAGGGCCCGGCGGCATTCCTTTTTCAAACTTCATTGATTTTAAATAACATATCGGTTTCAAAAATAAAAGTCGTTGGTGACAAGGGGCACTCCGATAGATCCCCCATCCCCTTTCTCACCTCCCCCTTGAAGGGGGAGGCATTACGCGAAGCGCATGACGATTACCCTCCCTTTCAGCCTGCCTGCCGAAGCCTCGGCGCAGGCAGGGGTGGGGGTGGGGTATGCGAAAGCCTCGATTACACCAGTCGTATGTTCCCTCCTTGTGTCCAGCCTCCCGACTTAAGGGATACAGTCAGTTTAGCAAAGGGGGATGGGGGATTTGAGAGTTAATTTCTCAGACAAATAATGCTTGACGAGGAATTTTAAGAATGATATGGAATGAAGGGCAATCCGAGAAATATAGGACCATCAGATTTAAAGGGGGGGGGCTTATGAAAAAGGTTTTGAAAAAGAGTTCAAAGAAATCAGTAAAGAAGACTTCAAAAAAGACATTAAAAAAAGTTTCAAAAAAACCCTTAAAAAAAGCTACGAAGAAGATTAAAAAGATTGCTAAAAAGGTTGTAAAAAAACCTGTGGTTAAGCCATCCAGGAAACCCTCGAAGAAGGTCTCCATCAAGCCTGTGGCAGTAACTTTATCAGCTATAAAAAGCACAAAAACGCCTCTGTGGGTACCTTCTGAGGATCAAGTCAAGAAAGCCAACGTGACCCGCTTTATTGACTTTGTAAACCGGAAGCACGGGAAACAATTTAAAACGTTTGATGACCTGTATCAGTGGTCTGTTGATTCCATTCCTGATTTTTGGGCGGCCATGTGGGATTTTGCAGAAGTCAAAGCCTCAAAGAAGTGGGACCGGGTGGTAGAGGATTTAAATAAGTTCCCAGGGACGAAGTGGTTTTCCGGGGCGAGGTTGAATTTTGCAGAAAATCTTCTGCGGTATCGGGATGATCGATTGGCTTTCATATTCAAAGGGGAAACCCAAAAATATTCGACCATGACTTATAGAGAGCTTTATAACACCGTGGCCCGGCTGGCCAAATCTTTACGCGACATAGGAATTAAACCGGGGGATCGGATTGCAGGCTATATGCCGAACATGATGGAGACGGCAATCGGCATGTTAGCGGCAACCAGTATCGGGGCTGTCTGGTCCTCTTGCGCTACAGACATCGGGTCCCAGGCAGCTCTGGACCGGCTCGGTCAAATAGAGCCCAAGGTCTTGTTTTCGGTGGACGGTTATTTTTACAAAGCGAAACCCTTCAATACCCTGGGGAATGCGGCAGAAGTAGCCCAAGCCATCCCTTCACTGAAGAAAGTTGTCATCGTTTCCTATACGGGAACTAAGCCGGATATCGGAAATATTCCCAATGGCGTCCATTATGAAGACTTCCTGGCCCCGGAAAAGGAGCCGGCCCTTGAATTTGAACAATTACCCTTTGACCATCCCATTTTTATCATGTTTTCCTCCGGGACGACCGGCAAGCCCAAATGCATGGTTCAGGGGGCAGGCGGTATTTTACTCCACCATTTGAAAGAACTGATGCTCCATAGCGATCTCAGGCGTGATGATAAGGTCTTTTACATCACCACCTGCAGTTGGATGATGTGGAACTGGCTGATGAGCACACTTGGGGTGGGCGCCACCCTTATCCTGTATGATGGCAACCCGAACTTTCCCGATGCTGAGGCCATGTGGAAAATGGTCCAGGACGAAAAGATCACTTTTTTTGGCCTGAGTGCGAGCTATATAAACTATCTCCGGGGCGAAGGGATTCAACCCGGGAAAAATTACGATCTCTCCTCCCTGAGAGAGATTTCACAGACAGGTTCTGTTCTCTCGGCAGAGGGTTTTGAATGGGTCTACCGGGAGGTGAAGAAGGACCTCCATTTTAATTCCATCTCCGGTGGGACGGACATCAATGGCTGTTTTGCTGTTGGCAGCCCGATTCAGCGTGTCTATGCCGGGGAGCTTCAAGGCCCGGGACTTGGCATGAAGGTGAAGGCCTATGACGAAAACGGGAAACCGGTCTGGGACAAGGAGGGGGAGTTGGTATGCGAAGCCCCTGCGCCATGCATGCCCCTCTATTTCTGGAACGATCCGAATGGAGAGAAATACAAAGCCGCCTACTTTAACGACTACCCTGGTGTCTGGCGCCATGGCGACTATGTCGTCTTTCACAGTGACACGAAGGGGATCACTTTTTACGGCCGCTCCGACGCCGTTCTGAAGCCCTCCGGAGTCCGAATTGGAACAGCCGAAATTTATAATGTTGTGGAGAGGATAGAAGGGATTGCGGATAGCCTGGCCATTGGACAGAATTGGGAAGGCGAACAGCGAATTATCCTCTTTATCAAACCGGAGCCGGGCGCCCAATTGACGGACGGATTGAAGGATACCATCAAAAAGACCCTTCGGGGAAAGGCTTCCCCCCGTCACGTCCCGGCGATCATTATGGAGATGCCGGATGCTCCCTATACGATGAATATGAAAAAAGTGGAGAGCGCCGTCACCAATATCATCCACGGGAGGCCGGTTCTGAACCGGGATGCATTGAGCAATCCCCAGGTCCTGGATTATTTTGAAAAGATCGTCCCGGAGCTGCAAAAGTGATTAACAAAGAAACGAATGATAGCGAATGACTCGAATAGGGTATCCAACAGGATTCGTTTCCCTTAGAAATGAAATTGACTCGAAAAGAGTTTGAGGCGATTGCGATTTCAGCCCTGGAGGGGCTGCCCCAGTCCTTAAAAAATAGGATGGAAAATGTCGATGTGGTAATAGAAGACCGAGCCTCTCCAGACCTTCTATCGGAGATGGACCTTCGTTCTCCTTCCGATTTACTGGGACTCTATCAGGGGGTTCCCATCGATCGGAGGGGGTTTTATTATGGGAATGTCCTTCCGGATAAGATCACCCTTTTTCAACTCCCCATTGAATCGATCTGTCATACAAAGGAAGAGATTGGAGAGAAGGTCAGGGAAGTCGTGATCCATGAGGTGGGTCACTATTTCGGCCTGGACGAGGAGAAGTTAGAAGAACTGGAAGATGACTAATCCCTCCATACTCCCCCCTTTAGTAAACTAACCGTGTCCCATATCTCAGGAGGTTGGACATAAGGAGGGAACGTACGACTGGCGCAATTGAGGCTTTGGCATACCCCACCCCGCCCCTCCCCCCTGCCTTCGCCGAAGCGGCTACGCGCAGGCAGGCTGAAGGGGAGGGTAATCGTCACGCGCTTCGCGTGATTCCTCCCCCTTCAAGGGGGAGGTTAGGAGGGGGATGGGGGATCTGTCGGAGTGCTCCTTGTGTCCAGCGCCCTTATTTATGGGTAAGGATCAGTTTAGTAAAGGGGGGCGGGGGGATGCCCAGCGCCGATCCCTGGGTGGTTGCAGATGAATTGGGAAATGAGTTAGGCTTCAAAGTGATTGCTGCCAGCGACGGTTTAAAACTGGATTTGGAGAGAGATTTGAAAAACTAATACACGCTCTCTTGAATACACAGATTTCAAAAGATGATTACCTAGATGTCCTTCATTTACGAAGTGTTTCGTATCCGTGTAATCAGCTCCTAATCGGTGTAATCAGAAATTTCGAGGCGTTTAGAGAAATTTCTTGGAGGAGGTTTGAAGATGGAAAGGTGTGTGGGCGGGGATATGCATCCGAGTTACAGAATTCTTATGGGCCCTGGGCCGAGCAATGTCCACTACCGGGTTTATCAAGCCATGTCTAACCCGGTCATCGGTTATCTCGATCCACAAATTCTGGCCTGTATGGACGAGATCAGAGAAATGTTAAGAAATGTATTCCAGACAAAGAACCAGGCGACCCTGGCCATCTCTGCAACGGGAAGCTCAGGCATGGAGACTTCGTATGTCAATTTCGTTGAGCCTGGAGATGTGGTTGTTATCGGCGTCAATGGCTTCTTTGCAGACAGAATGACTCAGGTAGCCGCCCGGTGTGGCGCGAACGTCATTCGGGTGGAGGAGGAATGGGGAAAGAGGATTGAACCTGAAAAAATGATCAAGGCATTGAAGGAACATCCCGAGGCCAGGATCTGCGGTCTCGTTCACGGGGAGACCTCCACCGGTGTGAGGCAGCCGCTTGAGGAGATCGGGGCCTACTGTAAGCGAACGGACACCCTTCTTGTGGTGGATGCTGTGACCACTCTGGGGGGATATGATGTGAAGGTTGACGAATGGGGAATCGATGTCTGCTATGGCAGTTCTCAAAAGTGTCTTAGTGTTCCACCTGGGCTTTCTCCCATCACCGTGAGCTCTAAAGCCATGGATGTTCTCCGGTCGCGCACGACAAAGGTTCAGAGTTTTTATCTTGATTTGATTTTACTCGAAAAATATTGGGGGGAAGAGAGGGTTTATCATCATACGGCGCCTGTTTCCATGTTCTATGCGATGAGGGAAGGATTACGGATCGTTTTTGAGGAGGGGCTTGAGGCGAGATTCCGGCGTCATGAGATGCTGGGCGACCGGTTAAAGATGGAGCTGGAGGGTTTGGGATTTAAGCTTTTTGCGCAGGAGGGATATCGTCTGTCCATGTTGACTTCGGTGGTTCTCCCTGAGCGGGTCGACGATGCCAAGATACGGTCGAGGCTCTTAAATGAATACAATATTGAAGTGGGAGGAGGCCTGGGCTGGCTGAAAGGAAAAATATGGAGGGTCGGCCTCATGGGTGAGGCTTGCAGGGTTCGGAATATTCATTGCCTGATGGGAGCGTTGGGGGAGATCCTATCCTGATATTGAATTGCGCCCTGAACCATGTAAGGTTCAGGGCTTTGGCCCTGAATCCAATGTGGTTCAGGGCTGCCATGCACCCCCACGTGGTGCATGGCGGAATTCGGATTCAAATTTAATGTGAGAAAGGACTTTATCGTCTAATGGGATAGGACGGATAGCAATCGATGATATTCTCGCGCATGTATGATCCAATCGATTCTGATTTTAGAAATTCTTGGTAAACCTTTTTCGGGACCTCCTTGTATGCCCATGCCTTTCCACTTCTAAAAACCACTTCCAAGGTTTTCGACTTGAGGTCGTACCCTATTGCATATACCATACTGGAATTGACTTTCTTCAAGTTCATATATTCACTACAAACGAATCATGTCATTTCCTTTTCTCTATTCTTGTCCGAAGTTCCTCAAGAGATAAAAGGGTTCCGGAAGGAGATCCATACCGTCGAACATCTGAAATCACCGGTGGCTGTAAACCATTCGCTGGAGAGATTTGTTCGGCTCAATCATCCTCTTCTTCTGACGAACGAAGGACATCCATTGCCCCGTGAATGACGGCCAGAACGTCAATCTGGTCCGGCTTAATGTGGTAGATGATGCGGTAGGGACCTTCGATTACTTCACAAATCTGGTCAATATCGTATTCAGGAACTCTGCGGCCTGAGAATGGGAAGTCGGCAATCTGCTGAGATCTTCGGGTAAGCCGATCCACCGTTCGCTTGGCATACTCGGACGAATCCTGAGCAATGTAAGCGTAGAGGGCGTCGAGATGTCCCTCCGCTGTATCTGTCCAGTGAACTTTCATTCCGGCAAGCCGTACTTCGCCCGTACCTCTTTCACGTCTTTGGTGCGGCCTGCCTTGCTGTCGGATAACCCGCGTTCAATCGCCTCGCGGACGTATATTTCGCGCATCAAATCATCCCATGTGGCGCTTGAGGGCATTCGATCGATGAGTTTGTGGGCTTCCTCCTTTTCCATCACTGTTGACATAGCATTGCCTCCTGTTTTTCGCTTGATAGAATAGCACGGAATGAACCAGATATCAATTTCTCCCAAGCCCAACGACCTAAATCAACGACGGCTGTCAGCCATACGCTGGATCGTCAAGGTACTCTTCATTTCTCTTAAAGTCATAATCAAGTCAGACCCCAAACCTAACTGCTCACAGCTTCACTTCGAGCAGGCTTGTTTCAACTTCTTTGAACAATTCATCTAAAGTTTCTTGTATGGTGATTGTCTCTGCAATGGCTGTAATTACCCTGGTGTAGTGAGCTACTTCTTCGGATGAAAGCTGCCTGTCTTTACGGTCCTTGAGCCATTTCTCTGCAACCTGATAACCGCCAATGTGATATTCCCAGACCTCGGGGGATATCAGCGAACCGTTTCCTTGTCGCTTTGGCAATTTTATCCTTCGGGAGCATGATTTCAGATTCAAATACCCGGTACTAAGCCAAGACATCGTATTATTTATTGGGCATTCTTAAAATATTATACGAGTATTTTGGTCCAATCTGCAATCCGAAATTGTTCTTGACATTTGACGTCTGGACGTCTATACTTTCCACGTGAGTGAGAATGAGCCAAGATACGCGCCAGGCCGAGTCCGCGATGCCATCCTTCAGGTTCTCACGCTAACTTCGGAGGCGCTTTCTGTCAAGCAGATCGAAGACAGGGTGAATAAGGTCATGGGGCCAACTCCTGCTTCATCCATTCGATCGTACTTGCTCCTTAACACGCCTGCGCTATTTGTGAGAGAGGACCGCGGCATTTATCGGGTCAGGTCCGAATATTCCGGCGGAATGCAACGCGAGCTCTCCAGACTTTCAAACTGGGCACGACCGATCACCATCGGCAAAGCCACCCTATTCCACGCCGACTGTTTCGATTGGATTGAGAAACAAGAGGACAACAGCATTCACGCCGTGGTGACGGATCCGCCTTATGGTCTTCATGAGTACGCGCCTGACCAACAATTGAAGCTTCGCAATGGAAAAGGAGGGGTCTGGCGCATTCCCCCGGCATTTGATGGCCATGTAAGATCACCACTCCCCAGATTCACTACGCTGACGGATGACCAACGTGAGCAGTTACGGACCTTTTTCTTCATCTGGGCACGACTCCTGCTCCCAAAACTTGTGCCGGGAGCAAATGTTGTGGTAGCATCGAATCCCCTGCTATCCTATATTCTGTCAGGTGCTCTGGCAGACGCCGGGCTCGAACGACGAGGGGAGATAATGCGCCTTGTAATGACAATGCGAGGAGGAGATCGCCCGAAAGCGGCCCACGAAGAATTCGGGGATGTGAGTGTGATGCCCCGGTCAATGTGGGAACCATGGGTCATTTTCAGGAAGCAGATTGAGGGACGCGTACAGGACAACCTCCGGAAATGGAAGACTGGAGGATTTCGCCGTCAGTCCCCGGACAAACCCTTCGGCGACGTAATTCCTTCAGCTCCAACTAGGAAGAACGAACGCGCTCTTGCACCCCATCCGAGTCTTAAACCTCAGGCATTCCTGCGTCGGGTGGTGCGAGGTGTTCTGCCCCTTAGTGAGGGAACAATACTGGACCCTTTCGCAGGCACCGGTTCGACGTTGGCTGCTGCCGAGGTGGTCGGGTATCGAAGTATCGGCATTGAAAAGGATCGACGTTACTTTGAATTGGCGTCCGAGGCCATTCCGAAACTCATTAGATTTCAACCCACGGGACGGGGTTAAATCCTGTATATCCAGTTCTCGCGCAGCTTCTTTATGCCATCACGGTGGAGTGTGGCCGTCCGAGTGCCGAGTTCGCCGCGGGGATTGCGCCTGAAGTCTTCTACAGTGACCTGCCCCAGATAGATTTCGGTGAAACTCATGGGCTTTCTATCGCAAGCGGGTTCGGTCTCCATGTCCAGGTTGTAGACAAACACACACATCCACTGGTTTCTCGCGCCGTGCGTATCTACGGCACCTCCTGTCTTCCGGGTGGTCTTTATCTCGATCCCCTCAGTCCCCGCTTTGACTGCATTGCCTGGGTAAATCCCCTGCACGATCAAGTCTGGGTGGCCATTGAAATATTGGTTCTCTATGAGGACTTGCGAGTGCTTTGCCAAGCTTGCGGTCAGCATATCCGACAGAACGCCCGACATGATCGCCGGGCGGAGCATCTCGTCCAATCTCTGGAGGCCCTTCTTGGCAAGATATGAGTTCACGTCAAAGAAAAAATCATATACATCCTGCATGGCCATCTCGAAATCTCGGAGCCTCAACTCGTATGGCAGTTGGGCCACCTTATTGAATTTTGTGCGCTTCACAATGTTTCGCTCTATAGGCATCGCGTTGTTACCTTATCCTCTCTCGGATACGAAGTGCTACTTGAGGAAGTAATTTACCCAAGATCAGGAGGACATGTCAAATCTGAGTCAGTTATTCGTTGCTCATCTGTAATATCAATTGGTTAATTTGGTCTGACCCGGGCCATGGAACGGCAATCTCGATTTCATCCAGATTAGCTTTGGGCGGCTTTGCTTCAACGTAGCCGACTTGTGAGTGCTTGCCGTCCCAGACTCGAAAGTCCGGATTGCCTGCTTCGGTCTTCTTTGGCAGTACAGTGACATGGACTTTCTTTTTTCGCTTGATTTCGGAGAACTCTTCGAGAAGGGCCGCAAGGGCAGAATAGTAAGATTCCTCACGAGCATCTCCTCGCTTGGTGATCGATGCGATTTTGTTGATATATGTGTCTATCATGGTCTATCCAATAAACGGCCCACAATCAATCGAAATATGGATTGGGACGCCAAACCTCACCTGACGTTATGAAGTAAACCCCGTTAGAAATTCCAGCGGGGCATTATTTCTAACGGGGTAAAATGGTAGTCAGGTGTAGCGACTTAGCCGCTATCATGCGGCTTTGTGTTTTGCAATTAGCTCGCGTATTGCTGGTACTATCTCTGTCGGGACTTCCATGACCGTTTGACCCAATGCTTCAAATGCTGCTTCGTCTTCAGCGACAGCTTCTTCTTCCGACTGTGATTCATAATGGGCTAACACCCTTTTCACACGGTCAGCGTCCCATCCTGGTGGAAATTCACTTTGTTTCATTTTTTCTTTCTCCTCCTACGGCGACGATATGCGATTAATGGCTTGCCTTGTAACTCATAAGCTGTGATTACAAAAACACTATTTGGGGCCGGATCAGGAACATAGATTACTCTAAGATAGCGTCCGTCTGACGTTCGTCCCATTGCAACTCTTGATCCTTCTCGGCCCGGTCGATCTTCTCCAGGATCGGAGAGAACTTCCTCCACCTCTGTTTCTTCAACATCATGTCGATAGATATGGGGTAGTTCTGTTTCCGGGTCGATATAATAACGGATATTCAATATACGGCCTTTTCTGTTATCATTTTATCAGATCATTACTCGCTAAATCTTACCATGTAAGATGACGATGTCAAGGATAACAAAAATTGGATAACAAAAATTGGAATCTACTGTAATCAAGCGGCCAGGCTCAGGTCTCTAATCTCAGTATTTGGATCAGGATGGATAGATTGAATAGGTGGTGAATGGAATCCATTTCTTCTGCTGATATTATGATGCTTCAATCTATTTTGAAGATCGGATGTGCAAATACTAAACATGTCGAAAAGAATTTTTCAAATGAAAGAGGGTCGAATGAATATCAAGCTGCTTCTTTGGTGGAGGGTCGTTCCCTTTCCCGGTAAAGGCGGGCGAGGAATTCGGTGAGGTTGTAGATTTCGATCTTCTGTTTTTGCCTTTTGGCGTTCCTGAAATTGTGAAGGCAGGAAGGACATTCGGTGAGAAGAATTTCAGCTCCTGTATCCTCGATGATTTGACTTAAACGATTTCTCGCAATTTTGACGGACTCTTTGGGAAAGGCTCCCCTGAACCCGCTTCCAGCCCCACAGCACATAGCATTCTCTCGTGTTCTTCGTGGTTCCACAAAATTGGGTGCAATCTTTTGGATGATCTGTCTTGGCTCATCATAGATTCCAGCATGGCGACCTAAATCACAGGGGTCATGATAGGTGACTTTTTTATCTGTTTTAACCCCAAAATCAAAATCCTTGAGAAACTGCGTGATATGTTTGACTTCCATTCCTAAGTCTTTATAAGCGGGATGTTCCTTGAAGACTCGATAACAATAAGGGCAGGTTGTGATCAGCGTCTTGGCTCCGGTTTTCTGAATTTCCTGGATATTTCGCCAGACTAAATCTTCCTTGATCTTATACCCCACATCTTCGAGTACCCCACTGCAACAGACCTCATCGATCAGGGTGAAATCAACCTTCAGAATATCGAGGAGTTGAAGGGTCTCTTTTACACTCTCTTCTTCCCGGTAAGCCCCTGCACAGCCTAAAAAAAGGGCATAAGGAGCCTTTCCTTTTCGATGACCCCAGTCGGACCTCTTCTCCTCTCCATAGATATTCCCATACTTTTCGACCACCTCGCCCATTGCCTTGAAGAGGTTGTCAAAACCCATTCCCACCATATCCCTTCGCGCCGCTTTGATAATCTCTTGAGGATCAACACCCGAGGGACAATTGACCGTGCAGTTCATACAGGCGGTACAACGAAGCATTGCCTTTGCCACTTCTTCGGTGGCGGGAAGTTTTCCTTCCAACACCTCTTTGAGGAGGATGATCTTTCCGTGGGCATTGGTGATGGGCCTCTTTGTCAGGTCGAAGATAGGGCAAACCGCCCGGCAGAAGCCGCACCGGGAGCACTGAGTGATCGCTTTGCGACGTTTTTCATCGAATTGGAGTTGAGTGGGCATTTAGCCTCCGGCTGCTTAAAAAAATATAAAATGTCAAAGCTCAAAGTTCAAAGGAAGTTCAAATCACAAATGTCAAAGAAGAATATAAAGTGGGGACATCGGAAAGAATAGATTTTTGGAAAAATTCTCGTTCCTCACACCTTTATCCCGTAATTTTATGCTTGAATTTTGAAATTTGACATTCATTTGGAATTTGGATTTTGACATTTGACATTCTCGATAGCCTTAGCTATCGAGAGCTCTTTTCCCTGGGTTCATGATGTTATTCGGATCCAGTGTCTTCTTAACCCTTCTCATCAAATCCATTTCAACCGGGTCATGCTCCAATGTCATATAGCTAGCTTTGGAGAGGCCGATGCCATGTTCTCCGCTCAGGGTGCCTTTGAGAGAGATAGTAAGCTTGAAAATCTCTTCCTCAACCTTTTTGGTTCTTTCGACTTGATCGGAATCATATTCATCGTAAAGAATCTGAGGATGGAGGTTTCCATCGCCGGCGTGGCCAAACGTGGCAACGACGATATTGTATTTTTTAGAAATCTCCTGAATGCCAACCAGCAACTCGGGTATTCGGGAGATGGGGACGGTCACATCGTCCAGCGTAAAACTGCTGCTTACCCTGGCAAGCGTCGCATAGGCGGACTTGCGGGCCTTCCAGAGATTGAGCCGCTCTTTTTCATCCTTTGCTGTCTTTATCTCGATGGGATGATTCTTTTTCAAAATGCTGAGAACCACCTCCATCTGAGCCTCGACCTCTTCCCAGGTGAAACCATCGGTTTCTGTCAGGATCATGGCCTCCGCATCCGGCAAATCGATGTCTGTATTTTCCCTGATCGATTTAAGAGTGACTTTGTCCAGGATCTCCATCACGCTGGGAATGACTCCGCTGGTCATTGTCTGGAAAATGGCTTTCCCCGCATCTTCGAGCCTGGCATAGGTGGCGACAGCGGTCATGGCATGGCGGGGAAGGGGGTTGATTTTTAATGTGACCTCCGTGATCACCCCAAGTGTCCCCTCTGCTCCGACAAAGAGTTTAGCCAGATCATAGCCCGAGACGCATTTCATCGTATAGGAGCCTGTCCGCATCAACTCTCCGGTGGGCAGGGCGACCTGAAGGCCCAGGACATAATCGCGGGTGGTGCCATATTTGGCGCCCTTGATACCACCCGCATTGGTGGCCACATTTCCTCCGATCGTTGAAACCGTGCTGCTTGCTGGGTCCGGAGGAAATACGAAGCCATGTTTTGCGAGTTCCCTGTTAAGGTCGTCACAAACCACGCCTGCCTCCACGCGGGCATAACGGTTTTCAATGCTGATCTCAAGGATCCTGTTCATTTTGGAGAGGTCGATGATCACCCCGCCCCTTATCGGAACCACCCCTCCGCTGAGGCTGGTTCCTGCCCCCCGGGGAATGACCGGTATCTTATGCTCATTGGCAAATTTGACAATGGCCAATACCTGTTCTGCCGTTTCAGGCCAGACAGCCGCATCAGGCCGGTGGATATTCATCGAGGCATCGTAGCTATAGGGCACTAACTCTTCTAATTGGTCGGTGAAATTCTCCTGACCCACAATCTCGATCAGTTTCTTAATCACGGAACACCCTCTCGTGAATTAATAACAGTCTAAAATTAAATTGAAATAAACATTGGAAAATCTCCCCTCGCCCCTCTTTTCCAAAGAGGGGTAATCCCTCCCTTAGACAAAGGGAGGTCAGGAGGGATTTTACAAATTAATGTCTTTACCATTTTGAGACTGTTAATAATTTGTTCTTCAAAAGAACGCACCCTTAAGGGTGCGGCTACTCATCCGTGGCCGGTCGCTTTTTTGACCTCGGACTCCACATAATTCAGGTGTTCAAGGGTTCTCTCCCTGGCTTTATCAGGAGAGTGATTCTTAATCGCATTGAATATTCTATAATGTTGATCAAGCAATTTTTTTATTTTTACACGATCCCTAAAAACTCTTCCTACCGATTCTCTGAGAAGATCATAAATCCCTGACATGATATGCATATGGATGGTATTATGGGTAGCCTGGGCGATGGCCAGGTGGAAATCAGCATCCTGTTTTTCCCAGGACCGGCCCTCTTCAAAAGCTCTCTTCATCTCCCCGATGATGGTGTCGAGTTGCTTAATGTCTTCCCTTGAAGCTTTCTGCGCCGCATGGTAGGCGGCCCAGGTTTCGATGGCCTTTCGCACTTCGATGAGGTCAAAAATCTTCTGATCGTCCGCCTTAATGAGCAGGGAGAGAGGATCCTCGATCAGTTTCGAGGAGACGGATTTGACAAAGGTCCTCTTGGCCTGCCTGACATCCAGAAATCCCATCGCCGCCAGAGCATTCAGAGCCTCCCTGAGAGAGGGCCGGCTTACGCCCAACTGTTTGATGAGTTCCCGTTCAGGGGGAAGCTGGTCTCCGGGTTTTAACTTCCCATCGATGATGAGGCGTTTGATCTGATTGGCAATGTCCTCAGAGATTTTGGTGTGCTTGATGGAATTAAACATATAAATGCTCCAATGGTCTTACCTCTTTTAAATTAAATTCCACTTCTTTGTCAAGATGGGAAAAGGATCTTCAGAATTTTCTGAGGAATTCCCCTCTTTGGCCGCCGGCCCATAGGGCCTCTGGCCCGGAGGGCAACCAGGGGATAGGGGAGATTTTAAGAACAATATGTCAATTTTGGACCATAAATAATCCGGTATCAATTTGGCGGTTTGAATTAAACTTTTTAAAATCCCTCCCCTGCCTTCGCCGGAGCGGCTTCGCGCAGGCAGGCCACCTCCCTTTGCCAAAGGGAGGAAAAACATATCCCCCTTTTGACGAAGGGGGATTAAGGGGGATTAGAAAAACCTTTTCAAAAAACTAAAATGATACGTAATCCAGGGGGTCAAAAAGGATTAAGGAGGTTGGGCGGTTTACCGGTGGTGAGGGCGGCTACAAGGTTCTCTGCAGCAAGCATGGCCATTTTGTGACGTGTTGCCTTTGACGAACTTGCGATGTGGGGCGCGAGAACGACATTTTTTAGCTCAAGAAACCCAGGATTGAATTTCGGCTCATTTTCAAAAACATCGAGGCCTGCGCCGGCAATCGTTCCTGAACGAAGCGCCTCAATCAGCGCCGCATCGTCCACTACACCGCCACGGGAGGCGTTGATAAGGATCGCCGTTGGTTTCATCTGTTCGAGTTCCCGTTTGCCAATGAGATGATGGGTCTCAGGGGAGTAGGGGACGTGAATCGTCACAATATCTGCGAGTGATAGCAATTCTTCCTTGCTCACAAATCTTGCCCGGCATGCCTGTTCAATTTCTGGAGTAGCCCGATGGACATCATGATAAATTACCTTCATCTCAAAGCCAGTCGCACGGCGTGCCACCACCTGACCGATCCGTCCCAGGCCAAAGATTCCTAATGTGGCATGATGGATATCCAGGCCAAGAAACTGTTTCAGTTTCCACCTATCCCACTGCCCTGCACGAAGGTAGGCTTCCGCCTCGGTAAGCCTGCGCGCAGTGGCAAGAATCAATGTCCAGGTAAAATCTCCGGTGGTATCATCCAATACACCGGGGGTGTTGGTTGCCATGACGTTTGCTTTACGGCAGGCTTCAAGGTCAATGTTATTATAACCGACAGCGATATTACAGACCGCTTTTAGGTTCGGACAGCGTGTTAAAAGCAGTGTGTCAATTCTATCCGTAAGGGTTATCATGGCGCCCTGCTTGTCAGAGAGCTTGGAAGCGAGGGTTTCAGAATCAAATGGGATATCCGATTGATTTGAGGTTACTTCAAAATATTGGGAGAGATATTCAAGCACATCATCAAATACTTCCCGGGTCACCAGTATTTTGGGTTTCATGGCTTTGTTTCTACCTTTTCTTTATTACATTTTTTCACTGTGCTATCTTTCTAACCCCATCCCTACCCTAACCCTCCCCTTGAAGGGGAGGAAAATATAGGCTTCTCCCCCTTCAAGGGGGAGGTTGGGAGGGGGATGGGATTGCGTGGGGTCCCGGTCATTATTTATATACCAAACTCGGCACCCATAACCAAATCTGCAGGAACAAGTACAGCAGGAATATCGCGATCACCTGGAACGGCATCATTCCCAATGATGCCGTAACTTCAGTGGTCTAACCAACCTTGGGAGCCTTCTTGACCCGGCGGTCTTTTGTAAGAATCTGCCCTTCAGCGAACAGAAACACAACGCCGATAAGACAGATAATGCTGCCGGCTAACGCACAGATAATTTGGATGAATGTCGGTGGTCTATAAACACTTATAAGATATAACACCATAACTGCAACAACTATGGTAGCGAGCCCACCCAGCTTTTCCCACATATGTAACCTCCCTGCATACGTGATTCAGAAAATTGAGCTAATCTGCTCCTACAACGGACGCGGAACACTAGAAACAGGTAAGTGTGAATCTATTTGTTCACCGTATTCAGTTTGTTCAGATCAACCCTTAGCGGACGGATTATTATCCGCTGCTTTCCCGAAATGCACGATGCTGTAAAGCATAAGACAGCCCACGGCAATCACAAGACAAAAAATGATCATTGAATGCACGGGCAGTTTGGTGATCAACGACCACAGAATGAAATTACCGACGACGGCGCCGACCACAGACAAAAAATGTCGCATCTTTCTCCTCCTGATGTAGGTTTTCGTGAATCAGGCAATTTACCCCCCCGCCGGGCGCTGAGATCCCGGCGCAGAAGCCTCTGCCATCACTTATACACCAAGCCCGGCACCCACAGACCGATCTGGGGGAACATGTAGAGTAAAAAGATCGCCAGAGCCTGGATCGCCATGAAGGGCATCATCCCGATGAAGATCTGGTTCAGAGTCACGTGCGGCGGCGCCACGCCCTTCAGGTAGAAGGCGGCCATCGCGACCGGTGGCGAGAGGAACGCCGTCTGGAGGTTCAACGCCACTATCAGGCCGAAGAAGAGTGGATCGATTTGAAAGTGGGCCAACAGCGGGATGAAGATCGGCATGAAGATGACGATGATCTCGGTCCACTCCAACGGCCAGCCGAGGAGGAAGATGATGAGCTGCGCCAGGAGCATGAACTGGGTCGGCGTCATGTCCATCGATTTAACCCAGTCGTTGATGAGCTCCTGACCGCCGAGGAGGGCGAAGGCCGCTGCGAAGATACTCGAGCCGACGAAGAGCCAGCAGACCATCGCGCTTGTCTTCGCGGTAAGGAAGACTGATTCCTTGACGACGGTGAAATTGAGCTGTTTGTACGCGGCCGCCAGAACAAATCCCCCGAAGGACCCCATCGCCGCCGCCTCGGTCGGGGTCGCGAGCCCCACGACGATCGTCCCGAGAACCCCGAGGATGATCAGGGCTAGCGGGAAGAACGATCCGAGGAGCATCTTGAAGATCTCGAGACGTGCAAAGGTGAAGATCACATAGAAGATCGTTGTCCCCGCCGCGAAAATGCCGAAGGTGATCCAGAACACCAGGGGGGCGGGATTGCGTCCGGGTGCGGCTGGTACCACTGGTGTCGCTGGCTTTACCTCAGCGGGCGGTTTCGGGGCCTCGGCCGGGGCAACCTGAGCAGTCTGACCGGGTTCGGCCGGGGGCTCCGCCAGGCCGACCGACCCCTCCGGTTCCTGGAGACCCCCCGTGTCGGTCGAGACTTCAGTGGTCTCCGTCGACTCCATGCCCATCGTCTGCAGGCCCGATGTATCCACCAGCGTGGGGGCCGTCGTCCAGAGGTAGACAATCAGAACGAGGAGAGAGGCCGCCATTAGGGGAAGTATGGCGATCACCAGGTGGGTGAGGAGCGTCTTCATCGGGACGTCGGCGTTCCGTTTCCCCTTGATCGCACCGATCAGTCCGACCATGACGTTGTTGGATTTCTTCGAGATCACCTCCGCGAACTTGGGCAGCTCGACGATCTGCTCCTCCTCGGAGAGCGGCGGGGCGGTTTTCGGATTGAGCTTTGCGGAGATGATGATGTAGCCGATATAGAGGCTGGTCAGCATGAAGCCGGGTAAAAACGCCCCGGCGTAAAGCTGGACGACCGAGACGCCCGCGGTCGCGCCGTAGAGGATCAAAAGGACCGAAGGCGGGATCAAGATGCCGAGGGTTCCCCCCGCGGTCACGACCCCCGCCGAGATGCGGGTGCTGTATCCGGCCTTGAGCATCGCCGGAAAGGCGAGAAGGCCCATGAGCGTCACGCACGCCCCGATGATCCCGGTGGCGGTGGCGAAGATCGCGCAGGTGATGACCGTCGCGACGGCGAGCGACCCGGGGATCCGGGAGGTCGCCAGGTGGAGACTCTTGAAGAGCCTGCCGATCAGGTTGGCCCGCTCGACCAGGTACCCCATGAAGACGAAGAGCGGTATCGAGATCAGTACGTCGTTGTTCATGACGGCATAGGCCCGCTGCGACACCAGATCGAACACGTGCACCACCGCTGTATTCGGGTTTTGGCTGTAATAGGCGAAAAAGGCGAACATTGATCCCATTCCCATCAGTGTGAAGGCGGTGGGAAACCCGAGCATGATCGCCACCACGATCATCGCCAGCATCAGGAGGCCCAGGTGGCCGTTGGTCATCAGCGACGGCGAGGGCATCATCCAGAAGACCCCGATCACCACCAGGGCCATGATAGATAATCCGAACCAGGCTCCTTTTCTCACTTGTTGCCCCCTTTCGTGTGTGTCACATACTCATCGAGCTTCGCGATATCCTCGTCGGTGACGTGCACCGTCGCCTTCAGTTTCTCGACGTCGACCTCCTCGACGTCCTGGATGCGCGAGGGCCACTTCCCATCCTTCAGGCACAGGATGCAGCGGTATATCTCGACGAAGCCCTGCACGAGGATGAACGCCCCGGCGATCGGAATGATCGTCTTGAAGTGATAGAGCGGCGGGCCGTCGGCGGTGATGCTCGAATGCTCCGTTATCCGCCAGGAGTCGCCGGCATAGTAGTAGCCGGCCCAGCAGAGGGCGGTCACCCCGGGGAGGAAGAAGAGGATATAGAGCGTCAGGTCGAGGGCGGCCTGCACACGCTGCGGGAAGAAACCGTAGAGGACATCGCCGCGGACCATGCCGTTCTTCGAGAGGGTGTAGGCGCCCGCCATCATGAACAGGGTCCCGTACATCTGGAGCATGATATCGAAGGCCCAGGGGTGCGGTGCGTCCATGGCGTAGCGGGCGTACACCTCGTAGGCGATCAGAAAGGTGAGCCCCACGATGAGCCAGGAGAACGCCTGGCCCACAAACGTGCTGATTTTGTCAATGGTAAGGAGTAATTTCTGCATATTCGAACCTTTTTAAAAATTTAGCTACCCGAACGCTAAGAGCCCCCGGGTAGCTACTCGATGATAGGGAGAAACTTTTTATGCCCCCTCACCTCGGTTGCGAGTCGAACCGACCTTCCCCTCTCCCCAGCAGGGAGAGGGAGGGGGTGGAGGAAAATTTCAAATATCTTTGGTTAGCCTTTCTTCGCTGGAGCTTTCTCTGGAGCCTTTGCTGGAGCCTTTTTGGGTCCAAAGTAATAGTTATAAGCCATGCGACGGCCGACATTGGTATCCATGTCCCATGCCACCGCCCGCTTGGCGAATGCTATCTGCGATTCGATGATCTCTTTGAACAGGGGGTTCTCCGCCGACTTTTTTGCCACGATCTGGTCGAAGAGTTCGAGCTGCTTCATGAGGATCGCATCCGGGGTCTTGTAGAACTTTACCTTGTCCACGGTCTGCAGCCCGATGTAGTCCTTTGAGTAACGATCGATAGACTTCCACCACATGTCTGCAGAGGCCGCTTCCACGGCGTAATAAATGATTGCTTTCATCTTTTCTGGCAGCGCATTATATTTGTCCTTGTTGAACAGAATCTCGAACTGCTCGGCGTTCTGGTGGAAGCTCTGCAGCATGCACACCTTCGACACGTCGGCGAAGCCGAGGAGGCGGTCGGAGGAGGCGTTGTTAAATTCCGCTCCGTCAAGCAGGCCGCGATCCAGCGCCGGGACGATCTCGCCGCCGGGCAATGCGTTCACCGCCAAGCCCATCGCCGTGTATAGATCAACGGAAAGCCCCACGGTCCGGAACTTCTGGCCCTTGAGGTCCTCCAGCTTGCTGATCGGCTTCTTAAACCAGCCGAAGGGCTGAGTCGCCATCGGTCCGTAAAGGAACGATACCACGTTCGCGCCGATGGACGCATAGAGCTTCGCATGCAGCTCCCTCCCACCGCCGTATTTATACCAGGCGAGAAGCATGTTGGCGTCCATGCCATAGCCAGGGCCAGACCCAAAGAGCGCCAGGGCATTCTGTTTGCCGTAGTGGTAGACCACCACGCCGTGGCCGCCGTCAAGCGTGCCCTTGGACACCGCGTCGAGCAGGCCGAAGGCCGGCACCACGGCGCCCGCCGGCAGCACCTCGATTTTGAGGTCCCCGCCGGTCATGTCATTCACCTTCTTGGCGAAGTCGAGGGCGAATTCGTGGAAAATGTCCTTGGTCGGCCAGGTGGACTGCCAGCGCATCGAAATCGGTCCCTGCGCTTTGACGATCGTTGGAAAGCCCATTGTGGCCGCTGCTCCTGCCGTCACGGCTGCAGTTTTCAAAAAATTGCGTCGTGAAACTTTTTCTTCTTTTGTCTTATTCTCTTTCACTTTTTTCATCATTCCTTCCTCCTCCTTAATAATAGACTTAGGTTAATAAACTCTCTTTTTTAAAAGTCTGATCTCCCTGGCTTTAAAGACTGGAAAGCTTCCCGATTGAATTAAGAAATCACCTCCTTTCCTTATTACATTAAATACATTCACATCAAAGCCCGGCTCATTATGTATATTAGGTTACATCTAAAAATGTCATTCCTGCCTGCGGGCCGAACCGCCCTTTGGCGGGCAGGCCTGTGAAAGCAGGAATCCAGGAGCTCTTGACATCACTGGACTCCCGCCGGAGTTTACCCCGCGCTTGATACGGGGCGGGAGTGACAAATTGATAATTAGTAGAGGTTCCCATAAAAATGTTAAGCACACATTCAGAGGCTGAATCCGTGAAAGGGTCGGTATAAAGTGTGCGGGGCTGAAAACTGGACAGACCATTAACTTCTTCTTAAGAAAATTTGTAATAATTCTGCAAAACTCCATAACATCGTAATTAATCTTTGTCAAGATGAAAATTTAAATAGGGGAACATGAAAAAGGAATAACACTTTAGCTCTTTGAAAAAGGCTTCATAAAATCCCTCCCCACCTCCCTTTGCTAAAGGGAGGAGAAAGACTTCCCCTTTGAAAAACTGACCGTGTCCCATAAGTTGGGGGGCTGGACACAAGTATGGAACGTACGACTGGTGCAATTGAGGCTTTGGCATACCCCACCCCCACCCCGACCCTCCCCCTGAAGAGGAGGGTAATCGTTATGGTCCTCCCCCTTCAAGGGGGAGGTCAGGAGGGGGATGGGGAATCTATCGGAGTGCCCCTTGTGTCCAGCGCCCCTATTTATGGGTAAGGATCAGTTTGAAAAAGGGGGTTTGAGGGGGATTCGGGATTTTTCGATATCTTGATCAGACTTCTTTTTTAAAAAACTAATGTGATACAAACGAAGAGTTCTATTTGGTTCCTCAAGATTCTCTGGGGCGCTCCTCCCTTTGGCAAAGAGTGGAACCCTTTCAAACCTGTCCCGCTCCCATTTTCAAAAGGGGACTCCCCAACCCATTGACTCTATCACTATCAAGAGCGGGTTGGTCTATTGGTCTTACCATTTTAATTTTATTGACAAGGCGTTTGCCATTTGTTATAAGAGAAAAAATTTTAATCCCCAAAGGCTGAAGAAGAGATTGGGAGGTCGTTATGGCTCGATTGTATGAATATCAGGGGAAACAGCTGCTCAAGGCGGCGAAGGTGCCGGTCCCGCAGGGGGAAGTGGCCGCCACTCCCCAGGAGGCGAAGAAGATTGCTGAGAAGATAGGGAAACCCGTGGTGATCAAATCGCAGGTTTGGGCCGGGGGCCGTGGAAAGGCAGGAGGGATTAAGTTTGCTGAACATCCTCTCGATGCAGAGATCACTGCAAACCAGCTCCTGGGGATGGAAATCAAGAATCTGAAGGTAGAAAAGGTACTGGTGGAGGAGAAGTTAGATATTGAAAAGGAATACTACGTCGGCGTCATCATCGATGCTTCAAAAGAGGCGAGAGCCCCGGTGGTGATGTTCAGCACGGAAGGGGGAATGGACATCGAATCGGTGGATTCGGAAAAGATTGCCCGGGTGACCGTGGACGTTCTCCGCGGCTTTCGTCTATATGATGCTCTCAACCTTTGTGTGGCATTGAAGGTTCCTACCCGGGTGCTTCCTTCCATTGCCCAAGCCATCATGGGTTTGTACCAGACATTTAAGGGATACAATTGCCGGACGGCAGAGATCAACCCTCTTGTGTTGACGAAGGCCGGGAAGATACTTGCTGCGGATTGCCGAATCTCCATTGATGACTCTTCCGTATTTCGCCACCCCGAGCTGGGCATCGACGTCGCTCGCGAAGCCCCCACGCCTCCCACCGAGTTCGACCGGATTGCATGGTGGATTGAGGAAGGCGATCTCCGGGGAACCTGTTACATCGCCCAGATGGCGCCGGATAAAAAGGGACCGGGTTATGTGGGTTACCATGGAATCGGGGGAGGAGGCGCCATTCTCGGAGTGGATGCCTTGAACCGGCAGGGTTTGAAAATCGCCAACTATGCCGATACGAGCGGCAATCCAACGGCCGCGAAAGTTTACCGGGCTGCGAAGGTGATTCTTTCCCAGCCGGATATTGAAGGATATATGCTCGGCGGCTTTATTGTCGCAAACCAGGAACAGTGGCACCATGCTCATGGGGTCGTGAAGGCCCTGAGGGAGGAGCTCCCCAAGAGACCCGGATTTCCCAGTGTGATTCTACTCTGCGGGAATAAGGAAAAGGAATCCATGGAGATTCTGAAGGAGGGGACAACGGACTTGCTGGGTCAGAACCCGATCGAAATCTATGGAAGCGAGAAAGTCTACGAGACGGAGTTTCTTGCAAAACGCATGAGAGCCCTCATCGATGAATATCGGAAGAAAAGAGAGATAAAGGGCTAAACTACTGTCTCAGAAATGATTTTACAAATCTTGCCATTCCGGACTTGATCCGGAATCCAGTCTTTTCGAAGAAAGATCCCTGCTTTCGCAGAGACGAGGTCTGGATTCCCGCTGGAGTTTACCCCGTACCTGATACGGGGCGTGAATGACAACTCTTAGATCATTAAGGAGGAAGGTTTATGCATTTTGAAGAGAGGACAATCAAGGTGGTTATCGACGAGAGCAAATGCGCCGGCTGCACGACCCACGCCTGCGTTGCCGGATGCAAACTTTTTGACCGGGGTATTTTGGTGTTGAAGGATGGGAAGCCCGCCCTGGGAGGAGACGCCGAATTCGCCCAGCGTATTGGGACAGAGTGTTTAGCCTGCGAGTATGAATGCTGGTTCAGGGGGAACAAAGCGATTACGATTGAAGCCCCGATTCCCGGGTTGGAAGAATATAAAAGGAAACATGGAGTATTATAATTTCAAATTTCGTATCACTTTAGCCTTATGAAAAGAAGAGTTTCATGAGTCAATTGGTCAAAAGAATCATCATAAAATCCCCCTTAATCCCCCTTTTCCAAAGGGGGAAACCCTTATCTCCTCCCTTGGCAAAGGGAGGTCGGGAGGGATTTTGCAAGGAAATTTTCAAACAGCTAAAGTGATACCAAATTTCAGATTTCAAATTTCAAATTGAAAAATGAAAAATTTGGGATCTTAACAAAAATATTTAAAATTTTCCTTCACCTTTCCCCTCTCCCCAGCGGGGAGAGGGGAACCCTTTAAACCCCTCTCCTTTGGGGGAGAGGGAAACCCCTTAAACCCCTCTCCTTTGGGGGAGAGGGAAACCCCTTAAACCCCTCTCCCTTGGGGGAGAGGGAAACCTCTTAAACCCCTCTCCCTTGGGGGAGAGGGAGAGGGTGAGGGGGGATATTAGGAGGATATGGGAGATGGCGATTCTACTTGAAAAGAATACGACGATTTTAGTTCAGGGGATTACCGGAAGGGAAGGCTCAGTGCGGGCCGCCTTTATGAAAGGTTACGGGACGAAGGTGGTGGCAGGAGTGACACCTGGAAGAGGGGGAGAAGAAGTAACGGGAATCCCTGTCTTTAACACGGTTGAAGAGGCCGTTCGGGCGAAAGGTCCAATTGATGCAAGCGTGACCTTTGTTCCCGGTCCGGGTCTGAGGGATGCGGTTCTCGAAGCGCTGGATTCCGGCATTAAGTTCATTGTCATGCCTGTGGAACGCGTTCCTCTTTATGACATCCTTGAGATGATGGCCTATGGGAAACAGAAGGGCGCACGGTTGTTAGGGCCAGGATCGATTGGCATTATCAGCCCCGGAATTGCAGCCGCGGGCTGGCTCGGAGGGACGCCGGAGTTTGCAAAGAAGGTCTTCGTGCCAGGCCCCATAGGCGTCATTTCGAGAAGTGGCGGGCAGTCCGGCACGGTGCCGTGGGCCATTCAGCAGGCCGGCCTTGGTGTGACCACGGTTGTCCATATCGGAACAGAGCCGGTTCTGGGGCAGTCCATGGGCGACCTCCTGCCTCTTTTTGAAGCTGATCCGGATACAAAGGCTGTTGCCGTCTTCGGGGAAATCGGAGGTCCCTACGAAGAGGAGGCAGCCGAGGCGGTAAGGACGAAGAAATTCACAAAGCCCCTTGTGGTCTATGTCGCTGGCGCCTGGGCCCCGGAGGGAATGCGGTTCTCCCATGCGAGCAGCATCATCGAAAGAGGGAAGGGGTCGGCCAAAGACAAAATCAAATCCCTGAAGGAGGCCGGAGTCCATGTGGTCGACCGGCCCGATGAAATCGCCCCAACCCTCAAAAAATTGCTGAAAAGCTGAAATGACGTAAGGCGGGAGTCGTTAGGCGGAAGGGGTTTACACCTTACCCCTAACCCTTTACGCCTCACGATTGGCTACTTCGAGTTTGGATTCGAATTCTATAGAATAGCCAAAATTAAAGAGGAGGTGTGGTTATGACTGTCATGCGATCTGTGTTTTACATTCCGGGAAACAATGAGAAAATGGTTTCGAAGGCCCCTGAGACACCGGCCGATATTATCACGCTCGACCTGGAAGACTCTGTCCCGCCGGCCGAGAAGGCAAGGGCTCGCGAGATGGTCCGGGAGAACCTGAAATTCGCCGGATCGGGAGGGTCCACAATCTATGTAAGGATCAATAACTGGGAGACCTTGATGACGAACGATGACCTGGAGGCCATCGTCTATGAGGGGCTTTCTGGGGTCTGTCTGGCCAAGACGGGTGGTGCGGATCATGTCCAGCGTCTCGACTGGAAACTGGAGGAATTAGAGCGAAGAAGAGGGTTGAAGGTTGGAAGCATTGCGATTCAGCTTCTTATTGAAACAGCCAAAGGCGTTATCAATGCCTATCCATCAGCCACTGCGAGCAAGCGGGTCAGCTCCCTTATCTTTGGCGCCGTGGATTATACGAAAGACATGAGGGTGAAACTCACCACCGAGGGGGACGAGCAATTCTATGCACGGGCTCATAACGCTGTCGCTGCCAGGGCAGCGGGTTGCATTGCCATTGACTGTCCCTTCGTAGCCTTTAAAGATACGGAAGCCTTTGAGAAGAACACCCGCTTCGGCCGGCAGTTGGGATATGAGGGAAGAATGCTCATTCATCCCAGCCAGATCGAGCCGGCCCATCGAATCTACACTCCGGCGCCGGAGGATGTGGAATGGGCGAAAGGGGTGGTAAAGGTCTTTGAGGAAGAGGGAATTGCAAAGGGCGCGGCCGCCGTCTCCTATCTGGGGAAGATGGTGGATACCCCGGTCTATGATAATGCAAGGACGATCCTTGCCACCGTAGATGAGATCGCCGCCTTTGATGCCAAAAGAAAGAAATAAAACTTTATAAGATGCTAGTGTGGTGTATCAGCAATGACTTAACAATGTTGTCATTCTGGACTTGATCCGGAATCCAGTGTTTTCAATCTGGATTCCCGCTTTCGCGGGAATGACAGCTTTCAAATCATTGTAAAGCCGTTATTGAGGCACTACACTAGAAGGGCAAAGCTCATCTCCCACCTTCGACCCACCCAAGTCTGATGAGCCTTTCCCTTCTTAATCTACAACACTTTAGTGCTTTGAAGAAACTGATCTAATCCCCCTTCATCCCCCTTTGGCAAAGGGGGGAAATTTTTCTCCTCCCTTTGCCAAAGGGAGGTTGGGAGGGATTTTACAAGAGGATTTCAAACAACTAAATTGATACCTTCATTTTAATAAGGATGAGCAATGAGAATCATCATTGTTGGTCAGGGCCCTTTCGGTGAAAAAGCACTGGAATCGTTGACTCAAAAGGGAGAGGAAGTGGTGGGAATCTTCTCCCCTCCGGATAAGAGGGGAGAACCGATAGCCTCTCTTGCTCAAAAGACGGGGATTCCTGCCTTCCGTCCTGCTCTGATGAAAAATCCTCAGGTCTATGACGATTATCTTGCATTGAAGCCCGATCTTGCCATACTTGCCTTTGTGACGGATATCATCCCGGAGAAGATCCTGAATATTCCCTCCCTTGGAACGATCTGCTACCATCCTTCACTATTACCACGGCATCGGGGAGCCAGCGCCGTCAACTGGGCCATTATCCAGGGAGACACCCGCACCGGTTTAACAATCTTCTGGGCGGACAGGGGGATCGATACGGGTCCCATTCTGCTCCAAAAAAAAGTAGAAATTGGCCCTGATGAAACGACGGGGTCCCTCTACTTCAATACCCTCTTTCCCATGGGCATCGAGGCTATGACCGAAGCGGTCAATCTGATCAAACAGGGCGTTGCTCCAAGGGTTCCTCAGGATGAATCGAAAGCCACCTACGAACCTCCCTGTGATGATCGGGTTGCCTCCATTGATTCTTCAAAACCGGTTAATGAGGTTTATAATTTGATAAGGGGTTGTGATCCCCAGCCAGGGGCTTTTATAATGTATAGAGGAAAAAGAATCAGATTCTACGATACAAGAAAAAAGAGTCTGCCGGCAAAAGAGGGGGCAGGACAAGTTGTGGCCATTGAAAGGGGAGGCATTGAAATTGCTGTTCAAGGGGGGATAATCACCGTTGGCAAGTTGAGGGTGGATAAAGGCGAGAAAATGGGACCGATTGAATTTACCCAATCGGTTGGCGTGAAGGTGGGTGACCGATTCGGAAATTGAATCAACCCTAAAGGGTTGAGTTACAGAAAGACGAAGTCTGTAACTCAAGGCTTTAGCCTTGATTGAAGGAGGATCCATGGAACGCGAGAGAATGGTTGAAGAGTTATCGAAGATCGTCGGAAAAGAGAATGTGCTTTCCTCGGAGACAGACCTGTTCCTCTATGGGTATGATGCCTCCCTTTTTAAGGCAAAACCCGATTGCATTCTGTTTCCGGGTTCAACGGAAGAGGTTTCTCAAATCGTCAAGTTCTGCCACCGTGAGCACATTCCTGTCATTGCAAGAGGTTCTGGAACGAATCTGAGCGGCGGGACGATTCCCACCCGGGGCGGGATTATCCTTCACTTTTCCAGGATGAACAAGATTCTCGAGATCGATATCGAAAATCAGAGGGCTGTAGTTGAACCGGGCCTGTTCACCCTTGCTTTAAAAAATCAGTTGGCCCGATATGGATTTGTCTATCAACCGGACCCTGCAAGTGAGAAGGTCTCCACCTTCGGAGGAAATTTTGCAGAGAATTCGGGAGGTCCTCACTGTCTCAAATACGGTGTGACGACGAACCACATCCTGGGAGCTGAGGTTGTTCTTCCGGATGGCGAGGTGATTCAGGTCGGTGGCAAAGCGCTGGATAATCCCGGATATGATCTGACAGGGCTCCTGGTGGGTTCAGAAGGGACGCTGGGAATCGCCACTCAATTAACTCTCCGGATCATGCCCAAATCCGAAGCGGTTAAAACGATGCTGGCCATCTACAATTCTCTGGAGGATGCAGGCAGAACGGTCTCTGCCATCATTGCCGATGGAATCGTTCCGGCTACGCTCGAAATCCTCGATAAACTGACGATCAAGGCGGTTGAGGAATCGGTCCATGCGGGTTTTCCTCTCGACGCAGAAGCTGTTCTTCTCATCGAGATCGATGGGCTCAAAGACGGGATGGAGAGGCTGGCGGAACGAATCATGGAGATCTGCAGGAAGAATAACGCCCGTGAGGTAAAATCCGCCAAGACGGAGGCCGAAAGAACACAGCTCTGGGCAGGCCGGAAAGGGGCATTCGGCGCCCTTTCGAGACTTCGTCCCAACTATCTTGTCTGTGATGGAACGGTGCCGAGGACCAAACTACCCGAGGTGTTGGTCCAGGTAATGGAGGTGAGCAAGAAGTATGGCCTTACCATCGCGAATGTCTTTCATGCGGGAGATGGAAATCTCCATCCCCTCATCCTCTTTGACGAAAGGGACGAGGAGGAGCTGAGGAAGGTGCATCTGGCAGGCTCCGAGATCATGAAATTATGCGCCGATGCAGGCGGGACCATAAGCGGGGAGCATGGGATTGGCACGGAGAAGATGAAGGAGATGTTCTTTATCTTCTCCCCTCAGGATATTGCCGCAATGAGAAAGGTGAAGAAGGCTTTCGATCCGGAAGATATCTGTAACCCCGGAAAGATCTTGCCGGAAGTTCAAGCGTAATACAATCATGGATGGTAATGCGAATGCGTTAAATAATGGAAAAATAACCAAACGCTAAATTTCAAACAATAACTCCCCCTCTTAAGTTAAGAGGGGGTTGGGAGGTGTTATTATGTTCGAGCTTGGAATTTGGTGATTGGTTATTGTTTTTCCGAATTGTAATATTCGAGGAGATTTATATGTCCAGAATTGAAAAACTAATTCCCAAGTTAAAAGAGATCGTAGGGGAAACCAATCTCATTCAAGATCCGGAAAAACTAAAAGCGTGTTCCGTTGATGGAAAGCGACCCAAGGTTGTTGTCTTCCCGGGCACGATCGCCGAGGTTTCAAAAGTCGTCGCCTATGCCAACGAGCAATCTCTGACCATTCTTCCCATGGGGAATGGGACGAAGATGGGGATAGGGACGATACCCGGAAAGATGGATGTCGTCCTCTCCACTCTCCGACTCAACCGAATGACGGATTGTGATTGTGATAATCTTACCCTTTCCGCAGAAAGCGGAATCACACTGGGCGAGGTTCAGAAAAAATTGGGGCAGGAAGGAAAAGGATATTTTCTACCCCTTGATCCACCCCACACTTTGAAGGCGACGCTGGGCGGGATCGTAGCGACCAATTCGAGCGGGCCCGGAAGACTAATTTACGGCACGGCGAGGGATTTAATCATCGGGATAAAAGCTGTTTTTCCCAACGGGGATATTGTTGCCTCGGGTGGAAAAACAGTGAAGAATGTCTCGGGCTACGACATGTGCAAGCTCCTGATCGGTTCTTACGGGACACTGGGAATCCTCTGTGAGATCACCTTTAAACTCCTCCCCCTTCCGGAGAGAGAGGCAACCTTGCTCCTCCCTTTTGTCAGACTGGAGGAGGCTGCTCAATTTGGACGTGAAATCCTCCAATCCCAATACCTTCCTTCATCCATTGAGATCCTCAACGGAATGGCTGTGAAGAAGATCAACCCTCCAATAGCCCAGCAGGGGAATTATCTCGTTGCCATAGGGTTGGAAGGTGTGGCTGAAAGCATTGAGCGGCAGGTCTCGGAGATAGGAGAAAGGGCGAAGAAGAAAAGCGCCCTTGAAATAGCGGTTCTCCGTTCGGAATCTCACTCCTCCTTCTGGAAGGCGATACGAGACTTTTCAGAGGGACTGGCGGAAGAGGGGTTAAATTTTATCTCCTTCAAATCCAATATTTTGATCTCGAGATGTGGAGAGGTGATGGGCAGCTATGAAAAAATCGCAAAAGAGTCCGGAGTCGATTGTGGACTCATCTGCCATTCGGGAAACGGAATACTTTACTCCTATGTCTTCGGCGGCAAAGGCGTGCGATCCAAAAAAGAATCCTTGCTCAACCTCATAAGAGAGTTCTCCTTAGTCGCCGTCAAAAACGAAGGTCACCCCGTTGTGGAGTCGGCTCCTCCTGACATCAAAAAGAGGATCGATGTCTGGGGGGAACCCAGAGGTGATTACGAGATCATGCGGCGATTGAAGAAAGAGATCGATCCGAAAGGAATCCTCAACCCGGGAAGGTTTGCGGGAGGAATCTGAAAGGATCAATGCAAATTGGTCAATTAACAATTATCAGTTAGCAATTGAAAGATTAGACGTGAATAAGTCGAATTAGTCAAGATCATTGCTAATTGCTAATTTTGCCACGCCAAGGCGTGGCTAATTTTGCAATGGTTTCTCAAGAAAATGGAGCTAAGTATGAAGACCGAACAACTCAAAACCCTGTTCTATGACGAGGTTGCCAAATGCAACCATTGCGGCTTCTGTCTGGCCCACTGTCCTGTTTATACAGTTACAGGAAGGGAATGGGCCACCCCCCGCGGAAAGAATGTGCTTGTGAAGGCGATCATAGAGGGCAAGATCGACTGGACACCTGAAATTGAAGAGACACTCTTCCGGTGCACGGGCTGCAAGCTCTGCACGCAGACCTGTTTCCCGGCGGTCGAAACCAATCAGGCTGTTCTGGCAGGACGGGAATGTCTGGTTGACCGGAAACAATACCCAAAGGTGGTTGACCGGGTGGTCGAAGCGCTGGAAACTCATTTCAATATTTCTAATGAGCCGAATGCTAACCGCACCCTGTGGATGGAGAAATTGGAAGACATCCCGGATCACAGGTTCCAGAAGGAGAAAGCGAGAGTGATCTACTTTGTGGGATGTGTGGCGGCTTTTTACCCGATGGCCCATAAGATCCCGCAGACCTTTGTTCAGATTCTGCATAAGGCGGATGTCGACTTCACCATTCTAGGAGGGGAGGAATGGTGCTGCGGATTTCCACTCATCCAGGCGGGCATGAAGGAGAAGATGCAGAAGCTGGTCGAACACAATCAGGAGAAGGTAAAGGAAATAGGAGCTGAAACGGTTGTCTTTGCGTGCCCCTCCTGCTTCCATACCTGGAAGGAGAAGTATCAAACGAATGCTGAACTGCTTCATTCGACTCAATTCATAGAAAGGCTGATCGGAGAAGGGAAGATCACTTTCCAGAATGGAGCTGACAGAGCCGTCACCTATCATGATCCCTGCGATCTGGGGAGGAACAGCAAAGTTTTCGACGCCCCCAGAAATATTTTAAAGCGAATCCCCGGATTGAACCTGGTTGAGTTAGAGGGAAACCGCCAGTTGAGCGTATGCTGCGGCGGAGGAGGAGACCTTGAGATGATTGATCCGGCGCTCTCCGCTGCCATTGCACAGAGAAAGATCGAAGAGATTCAGAGAACGGGAGCCGGGGAGGTTGTGACTTCCTGCCAGCAGTGCATCCGGACCATCTCAGGTTATGCAAGAAAGCATAAGATCAAATTGAAGGTAAGGGATATTACAGAGGTCGTTCTGGAGGCGATGGGATCGCCATTGTAAAGGCAATTCGGCACCGTCAATCTTTATAACTCATTTTGAGGCATCTAACTTTTTTAAAAAGGAGGAAAGATATGGAAAAGACCCGACGTGAATTTGTGAAGTTGGTGGGTGGGGCTGCCCTGGGTGCAGGAGTTATTCTTGCAGGCAAGGGCAGAGCAAGCGCGCAGACCATACCTGCAAAAGGGGCGCCTTCAGAGCCGATAAGGATTGGAGTCATGCCCGGTTTAACGGGTGTGATCGGAGTTCCCGGCACAGCCGCCTGGCGTACGACCCAGATCTGGGCAGACGAGGTCAATGCGTCGGGCGGAATCTTAGGAAGGAAAGTTGAGCTCCACATGGAGGAGGAAACGACCGCCAAAGAGTGCGTAGAGAGATTTAAAAAACTTACCCTGGAGAAGAAGGTTGACGTGATTGTCGGTCTCATGTCTACCGGAAACGGACTTGCCGTTGGTCCTCTGGCTGAGGAGTTAGGTCAATTGTGGCTTGCCTGGGATGGCACAACCCAAAAAGGCGTTGAAGAGACCATGCCCAAGACGAAATTTGCTTTTAAAAGCATCGATAACGAAGCGGAAGCAATTGGAGGGGCGATCCTGACAGCCAAGTATTTTCCTAAGATCAAGACCATCGCGGGCATCAATAACGATTATTCCTATGGCCGAGATTGCTGGGAATCCTTTCAAGCCGTCCTGAAACACTTCCATCCGAATGTGAAGGCCGTGGAGGCCCTATGGCCGAAGCTTGGCGAAACAGATTTTACTTCTCACATCGCCGCCCTTAAAAAGGCGAAACCGGATTTAATCATGACCAGTTTTTGGTCAGGAGATGTCCCCATTTTAATGAAGCAGGCAGCGGCTGTAGGCCTTTTCAAGACCACGAAAGGCTGTTTTACAACAGGAGGCGGAGTCCACTATACCCTCAAGAAAGAATTTACTCCGGAAGGGCTCATCCTCGGATATAACAGCATGTATTTCAAATGGACGGACACCTGGCCATTGCTTACAAAATTTGTAAAAACGTACTTTGATAAATATAAGGAATATCCTGTCTATGAATGCGATCACGCCTATTTTGTCCTTCAGGCTTACAAGACGGCCGTTGAGAAGTGTTATTCGATTTTGGGAAAATGGCCGACCAAGGAAGAGGTTGGAAAAGCCCTGAGCGGCATCCAGGTTCCTTCTCTGTCCGGATATCGCGGATACAGGGAGGACAACATTATGACCTGCAATTTTTTTATGGGGATTACCACTCACAAGAACCCCTATGACTTTGTGACGATTGATCCGGTGGAGGTCCTCACCCCTTCACAGATCATTAAACCCACTGCGGAAACAAAGTTATACGAATGGATTAAGGGTTGGAAGTCGTAAAGAGATTTTGAATCGGGCGGCCTCAGAAACCTTGAGGCCGCCTCGCTGTTTGGGGCAAATGAATGGAAACCATTGTCAGTATAATTTTCAGCGGCGTTTTTAATGCCTCGACGCTTTTTTTAGTTGCTGCAGGGCTTCAGGTCGTTTTCGGTGTCCAGAAAGTATTTAATTTGGCCTGTGGCAGCTTCTATGCCCTCGGGGCGTATTTTGGCATCGTGGTAGTAAAGAGTTTTGTTGCTGGAGGTTTTCCCAAGCCACTTTTTATCGTTCCATTGATTGGGGCTGGATTATTGCTGGGATTTATCGGTCCTATTGTCGAACGAGGACTGATCAAGTTTGTTTACGACCGGGATGAAACTTTTCAACTCCTATTAACCTTTGCGCTCGTAATGATGATCGAGGATGTCATCAAGTTTATTTGGGGAACCTCCCCACAAACCACAGGAGGAATTGACCTGATTTACGGTCGGATCAATCTATTCGGGGCCACGTTACCCGTTTACAACCTCATTGTCATCTTATGCAGCTTAATCATTGCCGCCCTGATCGGTTACATTCTTTTGAACACAAAGTTCGGCAGGATTATTCGAGCGACGGCGGACAAAAAAGAGATGGGTGAAGCCCTCGGGATCAATATGAAGATGGTTTACATTAAAGTTTTCACACTCGGAACGGTGCTTGGAACTCTTGGCGGCGCTCTGGTGATTCCTGCCACCGCGGTTGTTTCAGAAATGGGTGTAGAACTTATCGTGTTAGCTTTTGCCGTGGTGGTCATTGGCGGCCTCGGAAGCATGAAGGGAGCCTTTATCGGCGCTCTGATCGTAGGCGTGTTAAAATCGGTCGCCATTTCCACTTATCCAGAATTGGAAATGCTCACCATCTATATCATCGTGATTGCTGTTCTAGTGATTAAGCCGCAAGGGTTATTCGGAGGGAGTAAAGTTTGATGAAACCATGGCAGGAGATCTTGTCTCTCAAGAGCACGAAAGTATTGATCCTCATCGTTGTCGGTCTACTGTTTTTAGGGTTACCCCTGTTCGCCAGCCAATATGTCAGTTATCTAATGTTAACTTTTTTCGCCTATGCCGTCATGGTGCTTGGTCTTAATCTTCTCTTTGGATACACCGGCCTCCTCTCCTTTGGCCATGCTTTTTTTATGGCGATTGGAGCTTATACAGCCGCTTTCCTCACAGGCAAATTTTCTATTCTTTATATGGAAGTCATACTTGTTGTTGCGGTCATCATCTCTTCTATTCTGGCTGCATTGATCGGGGCCATCTGTGTGCGATACATCAAAATTTACTTTGCAATGCTTACCCTCGCCTTTGGGATGCTCTTCTACACGTTCTTGCTGAAGTTCTATTATCTGACCGGGGGCGACGAAGGAATGCGAGTTTTAAGGCCTTATCTCCTGGGGTTTAACCTTTCTGAGATTCCAAAAATGCAGTACCTCACAAGAAGCTATTATATCTATACTCTTGTTATTTTAGCGATCCTTACCTTCGTCATGTGGAAGATCGTCTCATCACCGTTCGGGCTCTGCCTGAAGGCGATCAGGGACAACCCTGAGAAAGCTGAATATCTGGGGGTGAGCGTAAAGAGATACAGATGGTATGCCTTTATTATATCCGGAGCCTATGCTGCGATCGGAGGAGCGTTATTGGCTCCTGCCATCGGCCAAGTGGATCCTGGGCTGACTTACTGGACACACTCTGGAACACTCGTGTTTATGACCCTCCTCGGAGGTTTCGAAAACTTTTTTGGCCCCTTGATCGGCGGTGTCGTCTATATTTTCCTTCAAGACAAGGTTATGTCTCTCACGACTTATTGGAGGTTTATCTTTGGGGCCATTTTGGCCTTTCTCGTTATCGTTGCGCCGGGTGGTATTGCTGGAGTGATCAGCTCTCTGGTGAAAAAAGAGAAAGGCGGCGAATGAGGAGATAGAGATGGTGATTCTCTCTGCGAGTGATCTTCGTAAATATTATGGAGAGTTCTGTGCCCTGGATGGGGTAAGCTTTAAGATTAATGAAGGGGAGTTTGTGTCCATCATTGGACCGAATGGGGCGGGCAAGACCACATTAATCAATGTCTTGACCGGATTGCTTACACCGAATACGGGGAAAGTTTTTTACAAGGATAAAGAGATTACCGGAATCGGTCCTGAAAAGCTTTCAAAACTGGGGGTTGCCCGGAGTTTTCAACTGGTCAATATTTTCCCAAATTTTACCGTCCTTGAGTTCTTAATGGTCGCTGTGGTTTCACGATTGGGGAAAGGAACCAACTTCTACTCCTCACTTCTCCGAGACCAGAAGGTGACGAGTGAGGCGTTGGAGGTGGCAATGCTCTTTGGATTAGTTGGAAAGAGAGATGTGCTAACAAAGAATTTACCTCAGGGCGACAAAAAGATGCTCGATGTCGCCTCCGCTTTTGCCCTTCACCCCGAGGTTATTTTGCTGGATGAACCCACGAGTGGCGTGAGCACCAGCGATAAGAACAAGATTATGGAAACCCTTGTATCGGCTTCGAAAAAGATCGGGATCAAATCGATCATTCAAGTGGAGCATGATATGGATATCGTTTTCTCCTTTTCGGATCGCATCATCGCCTTACACCAGGGGAAGATCTTATCGGATAGCGCCCCGGGAGAAATCGAGAAGAATGAAGAAGTGGTTTGCACCGTCTTAGGGCAAAAGGAATGTTTCAAGATTTTCAGCGCCCTGATGCATGAACATACCGGAAAGGGCGGTAAAGCATGATGCTCGAATTAAAAGACATCAATGTTTTTATCAAGGCCAGCCATATCCTGCAAAATGTGAATATCGAGGTGGGGGAGAAAGAAGTCGTCTGTCTCATCGGAAGGAATGGGGCAGGCAAGACCACTACTCTCAGGAGCATTATGGGATTTCTTAAACCCGAGTCCGGCAGCATCAAGTTCATGGGAAAAGAGATTACCGAGTTTTTTCCTCACGAGATTGCTCTTTTGGGAATAGGCTTTGCTCCGGAAGAAAGTGAAATATTTGCCGATTTAACCACCTTAGAAAATATTGAGATCGCGACCTGGACCCGAAAAACCTCGCGTTCCGCAGAAGAGAGGGTCCGGCTCGCTTATTCTGTATTTCCACCCCTGGAGAGGTATAAGGCGAGAAAGGGGACACAGATCAGTGGTGGGGAGAGGAAAATGCTCTCGATCGCAAGAGCGTTGGCCATGGATCCTCATATGCTATTGCTCGATGAATCCTTCGAAGGGCTCTCACCGGCCATCATCCCGCAGATCGCAGAGAGTATCCATGAGATTGCTAAAATGGGTCACTCCATCCTCCTCGCTGAATCGAACATTTATCATGTTCCCGATTTTACAGACAGGCTTTATGTCATTGAAAGAGGGGAGATCATCTTCTCGGGAAAACCTGAAGGGCTGATGAAGGATAAAGCTGTCCTGAAGATTGTCGCAGGAGCAACGTAACCAATATTATTGATATCCCCCCCTCCCTCACCCTTCCCCCTCGAGGCCTCCGGCTCAGAAGAGCCTCTGGCTCGGAGAGGGGAAGAAAAGGGTGGGGAGGATTTCTTGGGGAGGTCTAATATGCCTGAGATAACAACCCTGAAAGAGGAGCTTCAACAAGCCATCATCAAAGGGAAACGGGATGCGGTCGAACCATTGGTCCGTAAACTTTTGTTCGATGGTTTAAATCCTGAGGCGATCATGAATGATGTCATGATTCCGGCCATGGATGTGGTGGGAGATCAATATTCTCGAAACGAGATCTTCCTGCCGGAGATGATGATTGCCGCAAGAGCGATGAACATTGGCCTGGATATCCTCCGTCCCATGCTTACAGCGCAAGGGGCATTGGGCAAGGGCAAAGTGGTGATCGGGTCCGTCAAAGGCGACATTCATGATGTCGGGAAGAACATTGTCTCCATGGTTCTCCAGGGCGCAGGTTATGAGGTGATCGATTTAGGAATTGATGTCGCGCCGGAGAAATTTATCGAGGCCATTCACCAACATCAGCCCAAGTTTGTTCTGATGTCTGCGCTCATTACCTTAACCATGTCGATGATGGATGAAACGATTTGGACTTTTAAAAAGGCCGGGGTAAGAGAGAAAGTTAAGATAGGAGTCGGAGGAGCGCCTCTTACTCAGAAATTTGCGGACCAAATCGGGGCGGACTTTTATGGAAAGGATGCCCGCGCAGCGGTGATCAAGTGTAATACATTGATTTGAAGAGTCAACTCCTGAGGAGGAGGGATTTATGAAGGGGATGAAACCGAGGGATAGGATTTTGACCGCATTAAAAAGAGGGGTTCCAGACCGGGTTCCATGGATAGAGAATGATATTGAGGAGGGGCTCCAGGCGAGGATCATGGAGACGACCGAATTTACTCCGGGTCAGCTCTGCGATAAACTCGGAATGGACGGCTTCGGTTATCACTTCCCGATGGGGGGGCAAGCCACTGCAGGCCAGGCCATGCAGGCTGCTGTGGGTTTTAAGGAGAGTTATTATTACCCGAAAAAAATCACATTTGATTTTGTCCCTCCCTGGATTGCAGAGATGGGGGTCATCCCCGAAACAGGCCGGACATTTGTTAAGCGGGGCCTGCTCACCTCCAATGACTCATTAAAACTCTTCGAAGAATATCTTCCTGATCCGGATCATCCGGCTCGTTACGAGCAGGTGTCTAAATGGATTGCCCAATTCAAAGGGGATTACGCCGTTTTTGCCAGAATCCGCTTGGGATCTGCTTCGATGTTAGAGAGCATGGGCATTGTGGAGTTTGCCTATAATGTTTATGACAACCCGGGTCTGATCAAAGAGATTCATCGAAGGTTTTCGGAATGGTCGGCGAAAGTGGTGGAACATCTGAACCGGATGGATTTTGATTATTATTGGGTTAATGATGACCATGCCGATACGAAATCAACCTGGATGAGTCGTGAACAGTACCAGGAATTTTTTCTCCCGTACCAAAAAATTGTGGCCCAGGCGATTAAGAAACCCTGGGTTTTCCATAGCGATGGAAACCTCCTGCCCATTTTAGATGATCTGCTGACATTGGGGATGAACGGTCTTCACCCTATCCAGCCTTCCGCTATGGACATCAAACAAATAAAGGAAAGATATGGGAATCGGGTTTGCATTCTGGGCAATATTGATCTCGATTATACCCTTACCTTAGGGACTCCAGATGAAGTGGATAAGGAGGTCAGGGAAAGGATTGCCGCGGCAGGACCTGGAGGGGGCTATATCGTCACGAGTGCGAACAGCCTGACAGATTATTGCAAGACTGAAAATGTCTGGGCGATGGCCCATGCCATCAAGAAATACGGGAAGTATCCATTGGACAAAGGTGAAAATCGTTAGAGGTTTGAGGATCGTTCTGCCGCAGCAGAACTTGAGGATAGAGGTAAAAGATTTTACCTCAAGCGAAGCGCTCCTCCAACCTTAAGCGTAGAGCGATCCTGTAACTCACTTTGTGAAAGGCCCCATGCTGATCATCGGTGAACGAATCAACGCTTCTCGAAAGTCTATTGCCGATGCTATTTCCTCCAGGAATGCAGCTTTTATTCGGAATGAGGCAAAAATACAGGCCGCGGCCGGCGCTGATTATATTGATGCCAATGCGGGGACTTTTGTCGGTGAGGAGGCGAAGCATCTCCAGTGGGTTATTGAGACCATCCAGGAAGCCGTAGATCTTCCCCTCTCCATTGACAGTCCGGATCCGGCGGTGATCAAAGCGATGATTCCGTTGGTGAAGAAAACTCCTATGATTAATTCCATCACCCTGGAAGCTTCCCGTTTGGAAGGCATTCTCCCGTTGGTGGCTGAACACAAGGCAAAGGTCATTGGTCTCTGTCAATCAGGGGACTCTATCGCAGATACAGCCGAAGCAAAGGTGAAAATGGCCGGGCAACTCGTGAAAAAGGTGGAAGCTTCGGGTGTTCCCCTGGATCACCTGTACATCGATCCCCTCGTCTATCCTCTTGCGACCGATGACCGGTCAGCGTTAGCAACGTTGGATGCTATTGAGACAATCATGAAAGAGTTCCCAGGCGTTCATACGACCTGCGGTCTCACCAATGTGTCTTACGGTCTGCCCAACCGGAAGCTTGTGAATCGGGCCTTTCTTGTAGCCGCTATTGGCCGTGGTTTGGATTCCGTTATTTTAGACCCAACGGACAAACAGCTTTTCGGAGCGCTCAAAGCGGCCCTCACGATCGCCGGAAAAGATGAATTCTGTATGCAATATATTGCCGGATTTAGGGAAGGAAGATTGGAATAAATTTCTTAGCAGGTAGCTTATAGCTGATAGCAGATGGCAAACACAAAATACCTCGTAATTGCCTGCAACATCATGAAAGATGAGATCCTCCGTTTCCAGACCAACGGAATCTCTTTCGTTTTTCTAGAACAATCCCTTCATCGGACTCCTCAAAAGATGAAGCCGATTATTCAGGAAGAGATCGATAGGGCTGCAGAGCAGGAATTAGATTATATTATTTTAAGCTATGGACTTTGTAGTAACGGGATATTAGGTGTCAAGGCCAACCGGCATCCCATGGTTATTCCAAAGGTCCATGATTGCATCGCTCTTTTCCTCGGGTCCTGTAACAGATATATGGAAGAACAAAAAAAAGAGCCAGGAACCTACTATCTCACCAAAGGATGGATAGAGGAAGGAAAATCTCCGCTTGGAATCTACAAGGAATACTGCCAACGCTACGGTCAGGAGACTGCGGAATGGGCGATCAAGGAGGAATTGAAGAACTATACGAGAATCGCCCTGGTGGATGTGGGGACTGATTTATCAGAAACCCATCGGGAACATGCCAGGGAGAACGCCCGGTTTCTTCATCTCAGGTATGAAGAGATGGCAGGATCGTTAGCATTTTTTGAGAAGATGCTTCGAGGATGGTGGAATGAGGATTTTATTATCATAAAACCGGGTCAGGAAGTGACCCAGGAATTGTTCTTAAATTTTTAGCCTGTCCTCCAGGCCATTTCAGACTTTTTTGAAGTTGAGCCATAGCCGTTTTAATTCCTCTTCAACGTCCTTTCCGGGTTTTTTTAATGGGAGTCTCGGATCTCCACCGAAGTAACCGGCAAGGTCCATAGCCGTCTTTAAGCCGCCAATCCCATATTTCACCGTCACCGCTTTGGCAAGCGGATTCAATTGGTTCTGCAAGGCCATTGCCTCGGCTATTTTACCCTGATGGAAAAGGCTCTGAATTCTGACACATTCTTCCGGCGCCACATTCGCCACAGCCAGGATTCCTCCGGTTGCTCCCACACAAAGAGCAGGGTAGAAGACAGGGGCCGACCCCACAAAGACAGCAAACCCTTTCCGGGAAAGGTGGATGATTTCATTCAACTGGCCGATGTTTCCTGAGCTGTCTTTGATTCCAAGGATATTGCGATGAAAGGATAATTTTGCTACCAGTTCAGAGTCCAGATTGATCCCGGTAAATTGGGGGACATTGTAGAGGAGGATGCCGATTCTGGAGGAGTCTGCAACTGCGATGAAGTGGTCGTAAAGGACCTGGGGTCTCATCGATCCCTTAAAGTAACAAGGGGTTACGACAAGAGCAAAATCGGCCCCAACTTTTGCTGCCTGATGGGTAAAACGAATCGTCTCCTGTGTCGATTCCGTCCCTGTTCCGACGATCATTACCTTTGTTTTGGGAATCGATTCCCTGGAGACTTCCATGACTTTCATCTTCTCTTTTTCGTTTAAATAGACTGCCTCTCCGTTGGATCCCAGGACAAGATAGCCGGAGAGTCCGGTCTTGTTCCATCTGTTAAAATTCTCTTTCAACCTGTCCAGGGCAAGATTTCCTTTTTGAAAAGGAGTGCTGATAGGGGGCATAACGCCGCTCAATTTCATTTTGATGCTCCTTTCTCTAACTCATTGTGGAGTGCGCCTGCCTGCCCTGCCTACCGCAGGCAGGCGCGGGCAGGGAATGCGAATTGTGGAATTAATATAATTCTTAAAAATTAGAACCCCGCAGCCCAAAAGATAGCATTTCCTCTGGGGTGTGGTCAAATGGTGATTTTCAACGATTGGAGGAATGGCTCCTCGGATAGTCGTGGAGGGAAACACGGCCGGTGATCATCGATTTTGTCTCTGCCCAGTTCTTTTTAATCAGAAGGGCAAAGTAGATATGGCCGATGAGGCTGGGGATAAGGGTGGCTGAAAAAAATCCATGAAGAAGACGGCAGTAAAAGATGAAATCCCAACCCAGGCCCAAAAGGAAAAGGGGAAGGAGATCGCGGAAAGGTTTCCAAATTACAAATCCGGTGATCGTCAGAAAGAAAAGGTTCCCCGCTACTGCCCAATGGAAGAAGATTTGACCTGGATGGTATTTGGTTGAGTAGGGGTAGAATTTGGAAAGACCGAAGAAATTTTTAAGGATGTCCAGAAATCTTTTCATTTCTCCTCGACTCACCGTCAGCGGATTCGAACCTTGGGCAATGAAACTTTCGTAGATGAGATGAAAGATGAATCCCACAAGAAAGAGCGCCACTCCCCATCGGTGGAAGATAAACCATAGGGGGGTCGTTCCTGAAAAAAGAAGAATTTTTTTGGGTTGATAGATCATCCAGCCAGAGAGGGTTAGTAAAATGACGGCACCTGCGTTTGTCCAATGGAAGACTCTCTGAGAAAGGGTGTGCCTCTGAAGCTCTTCTCCCTTTGCGTTTGTAGGAGTCTCAGGAGTTTCTATGGATCGGGGTTGACGAAAGGCCCTGCGCGCCGCATGGACTGCACAGAAGATCAGTGCGGCAAAAATGAGAGCCCAGAAGATTCGCTCATCAACGCGGTAGAAGTCATATTCAGCCATGGTGAAGGTTGGCAGGGAGAAGGGTTCTTCAGTCATGATCGTTGTCCCAGAATTTTTCTTCTCTGAAAATCCTCAGCCACCTCTTTAAGGTCCCACTGCTCTAAGGTCGAAGCGGTTGGAATGCCGGTCTTTACGTCCCATCCCATCCGACTGTAGTATTCACTTTTGGAACGCTCCAGATCTTCCCGCAGATATTTCCTACCCCCAGCATCCTCCTTTTCGAAATAGAGGTCATGGAGGATATCATCCTTGCGAGTGCGACCATCCCGCACGGCCAATGCCCTTTCTAATGTACAGAGCATCTCTCCTTTTTTGTAGGATTCCTCCAAACTCATCTCCATTCCGGTAACTGCGGAATAGAGACGGGATTCGAGGGTTGAGTCTCCAACGTGATCTGAGGAATTTGCATTAAAAAGGTATGGGAAGAGGATGTCGCAGACAATGTAGCTATCCTTCAGAAGTGAGTGTTCATGATACCTTTTCACAACAGGAGCAGTCCATTTCCAGTTGAGACTCTTTCCGTCGGCACGGAAGAATTCCGCAGCCTCGGCTGAACCATAAGCGGCCTTCATGACAGGTTTGAGAATGGGGAAAATCTTCTCCGGGACTGCGGTCAGGGCATTCTGTCCGATCGTAAAAGCCGCTCCCCAGAGCATAGAGATGAAACTGTGGGAAACGAGTGCGTCCCGGTTGTCAAGAACCCACATCAATGCGAGCGGAGGGACTGCATATCCTGTTGGAAAGCCCCCTAAATAGACCCAGTGCTCACGATACCCACCGAACTTTCCGGCACGGGGATAATACATCTGAGAAAGTTTTTCCGCCTTACCGCCGAGCTTCGCAGCCGCTCGCTGGCCACCTTCAGCCAGGAGATCACCAAAACCTTCCCGTTCAGCCATCTGATGCAGAAGCTTTGAGATGAAGTTCCAGGATCCGATCTCCTTGAGAGGAAGTCCGGTCCCCTCTTCAGTGATTAGCTTCTCCCGAAAGCAATCCGCCAGCCAGGGGATGATCGCCATCAGTTCATAAGCATTGATCCCATAGAGGTCAGCTAATTTGGCAGCCTGCCAGGTGATTTTGCTGTAGCCTTTTTCAGGCTGATGGACCAGAGATTCGAGGTACATATAGGATTGGGCACAAAAGGCAACCCCTTTGATAATATCTGGACCTTTTACATGGGACCGGCAGGAGACCGGACAGGCGAAACAACCCTCCGGAGTCTGGGAATAGCCAGAGGATGGGTCCTGACAGAGGTCGAGAAGTTCACCCTGAAGAAGCGAAAGGCTTCCCCGGCCGTAGCCTCCTCCCCAAATATTATATTTGAACCCTTTCTCTTCTGGCTGATAAGGATTGCTCTTAAGGGATTTGCGGGAGAAAAGACTCTGGATGCGATGGGTAATCTCCATCAGTTCTTTTGGCCTTGCAACAATTACACTCCCTGTGCCTCGAACCGCAATCGCCTTCAAATTTTTCGAGCCCATCACCCCACCGAATCCGCCTTGGCCCGATGCATCCCCGGAATCCGTCAAAATACAGGCGATCCGGCTTCGATTCTCTCCAGCCTTTCCAATGACCATCACTCTCGTCTTAGGGCCATGAAGCTTCCAAATCATTTGCTGGGTTCGATAGGTATCCAAACCCCAGAGACGGGTGGCATCGAGAATCTCTGCTTTTTGATCGGTTATCCAGAGATAGACCGGCTTCGGAGATTTTCCTTGGATAATGAGGGCATCATAGCCCGCCCATTTCAATTCAGGAGCCCAATGGCCTCCTACTCCCGAACGGCAGAAAGATTCCGTGGGGGCGGTCTGAGGGGATTTTCCGAGGACCATAAACCTTCCGGATGTAGGGGCCATCGTACCCTGAAGAGGACCGGTGGCAAAAATGAGTCGATTTTCAGGGTCGAGGGCTCCAACTTCTGGCGGCACTTCGTCCCAGTAGATTTTAGCCCCCAACCCCCGACCCCCTAAGAATTTGGGCACATAGTCAAAAGTAGAGATCTCTGAAATTTTCCAATTTGTCAGGTCTACTCGAAGAATTTTTCCAACCCATCCGCCTGATGGAGCCATTTCAATCCTCTTTGATCACGGGATAACCGACAAGCAGTCCCTTTTCTGACCTTTCCACTCGCAAAACGCCGAGGGGGCAAAATTTGACGCATTGAGGATCTCCGAAACAAAGGTGACATTTCACCGCCCTGTTTTTTTGAACATCAAACCTTGGCCGGGAAGGACGGAAATATTGTCGGCAAGCCTCGACGCATTTCTGACAACCGATGCAGGCTCTCTCATCAATGACACGGGCATAGGTGCCTTTTTGTCGATCCACTTGGAGAGCGGTTACTGGACAGACTTTCAGACAGGGAGGATCGGCACACTGATGACATACCTTCGGTTGGTAGTCTCCACCAAGATATTCTTTTTCCAGTAGAATCCTTGAGAGAGAAGCCGCGTTCCGTCCGGCACTGTTGAAATTAGCACAGACCATCTCACAGATGCGACAGCCTGAGCAGAGGGATTTATCCACAAGGATCACCCCTTTGGCCAACGCCACTTTTTGCCCATTTGGAAAGGTGAGGACTTCAAGGAAGTTACCCAAGCTGATGACACCTCCGAGACCGAATATCCCGACAGTGAATCCCTTGAGGATGGTTCGTCGATTTACTTCTCCGTTCATTTAGGATTCTTTCCTCACGGATGGGCGGAAATCTGAGCCCAAGATGTTACCATGCTGTTGCTTCGGGGTTGGCGGCTTCCAATGAGTTGCAGGAGGAGAAAAGAAGGGCCTCGTAGGAATCGGACCGAAAGATTCATTCGTTTCTTTAATGATGAGTTTGTAATAGTATTTTGCTTCTGCCCCCATGGTTTTATCTATATACTCATAGGCGCTCTTATCGGGGGCAAGAGCGACAGCGTCCACTTCCTTGTAGGGGCCCTCTTCAAAAGTATCTGCTCGGAAGATCTGAACCGTGATAGGACTTTTCAAGCCCTCCTTTGCCTTCCAGGTCAGCTTGGCTGCCCGGTATAGCGCCTGAACTTTGAAATCCACAATGGCGGAGTCTGATTTTTGAGATAAGGCGATGATGGGGAAAAGAAGGATTAAGATGGGGAAAAAGATTGTAAATTTATTCATCGACCGTTCTCCCAATTTTCCATCAAAAATTCCCCCTTCCCAGAACATCGGGAAGGGGGAATTTTAAACCTAACATCGAGAGATTAACCCAATACCAGCTTGATATCATCTTGCTTCCTTGCAAATCCCACTCCGACCTTTACAGCCTGAGCAATCTGCTTTTGATACCAGGCATACATTCCGATCTTATTCTGGGCCATGTTCGGGTACCACTCCTGAAGTATCCTTATTCCTATAACATCGGTGGCAACCTGGTCTCCGGAGGCGAGGATCACCCCGGGTTTGACCTGCTCCCCATGGGAGGGTCCTCCGCTGATCAGGGATCTTCTTCCATCCATGATGATCAGATCGGGTTGGAAGGGAAGATTGATCTCAGCGGCTTGCTCGGCCACGAAGAGGTGATTGAAAGTGTGGAGATGTGCCCCACGATCAGCCCGATGCAAAATCCCAACGGAGAGCTTCAAACTCATGGTGATTCCACCAAGGAAGTGGGTTTTCATAACCGGGGTATAAATCACTTTATCATAATTTCTGAGGTCATCGGGATAGGCTATCGTGCCATCTCCGCCTCCGAAACGGCCAAGAAATTCAGCCTTGGCATTGCGGATGTTCATCCATTTCTCGTTTTCCCAGGTCTTGAGGGGCGTGCCCGTCCGGCTGGATACAGAGTCATAGCCCATTTTCTTCATGACGCGTTCTGTGGGTCCCCAAGGTCCACAAGTGTCGGCTACAGTTAAGTTTGTATAACCTTCATCCTTGAGAACGAGAATAAGGGCTTCAAGAAAGGCAGGGTCAGTCCCTCCTTGCGGCCAGGGGTCTCCAGTATTCATGTTTGGTTTGATAAGGATCTTGTCAGTTTTTTTAAGAGATTTTTCAAAGCCTCCGATGAGCTTAACGGCCTTTTTAATATCACCCTTAAGTTCTTTATCGAGGGGAGTGGCCATGGTGAGGCCAAGCGAAGATTTATTGCCTTCTCCATACCAATTCGGATGGAGGTGAGACCAATTTACCGGCTTTCCTCCGTCCACCAGATTTTCAGGCTTCTTTTCAAAATAGTCCTTGGGGAGAGGTGCATTTTTGACAAATTCTCCATACTGCTTGAGCTGTGTATCCCTCATCCTCCAAACCCCTTCATGGGCTGGTGTATCCAGGTCATCGACCCCATGGACCCGGCCAGGCCCCATCATGCCCAAGGCGGCCACTCCCGCTCCACAGTATTTAGCCACATCTCCGAAAAATTTTCTTCTGGTAACTTCCTTAGAGCTCATAGTTTTGCCTCCTTTCGGTTAAGGTTAGGATAGAGATAGGTCACCATTAATTTAACCAGAAGCCTGAAGCTATTTTTTCACCTCCTTCGTTTTTCTTTTTAGTTTTTTTAAATCTGCCTGGAGTAGGATCCAAGCCCGAGAGAAATCCCCCCGGCTTTTCCCCTCGATGATCTTATATGGACGGTGAGTGCTTGTTTGGAGTAAAAAAATGTTAACACACTACCATATTTTGTCAAGTCTTTTTTTCCCATGATCCTATGAATAAGTGAGATGGACCGGTTGAATATATTTTCTCTTGACAATTTTAAAGAATATTAATCTAATATCATTCAATCACAAAGGAGGAGGGGAGCCTTGGTTGAAGAAAGAGTCAAGGATGCGACGAAGATCTTAAACCTTTTACGCTCCATGTCCGATTATAAACCCCACTTTGAGATTATCGGAAATTATCGTCTGATCGACGATGGCATCCAGCCTGAAGCCACCATCACCATCCGTGCGAGTGGAAAAGAGATGCATGAGGCGGATACGGGGGTGGGACCCGTAGATGCCCTGGCAAAGGTTTTAAAGAAGTCACTCAAATCTATTTTCCCTGAGGTCGCCCAGATAAAATTGATTGATTTCAGTTCCAGGATTTTTGATCCAGGCGCTGGAACTGCAGCAGGCGTGGAGGTGGAGATTCTCTTCGGCAATGGAAAAGATGCATGGAAGGTCAAAGCTTTTTCAGAAAATATTAATAAGGCCTCCTTTCTGGCCCTGGTCGACGGGTTTGAATATGGGATTTATATATCAAAGGAAGAAAAAAGGAAAGAAGGATGAAAGATCCCCCCTCACCCCACCCTCTCCCCTATGGGGAGAGGGTGGGGTGAGGGGGCCAATGGGAAGGAGTTGGGTATGGACCGTGAGAAAATAGAGATGGCTATAAAAGAGAAGGCGAAAGATGGCAAGATCCCATGCGCTATCTGTTTTAAGATCGCTGATGATTTTGGAATACCCAAGAAGGAGTTAACAAAGGTCTTGAATGAGATGAAGATCAAAATCGGCCAGTGCCAGCTGGGTTGTTTTGAATAGGCTGATGAAGTCGTTGTAAATTTCATATATGAATAAAATGACATTTTTTGTTCGGATTGGGCAATATTTATAGAGTCATTTTTAGACAAACATCCGGGTTATTAACCTAACATTTTGATAATATTATTGAATTTTAATTATCTCGCATTGGTATAATATTTGCTGTAAATAGCTTTTGTTTAACTTATTGTTTTCACTCTATTTTTAAAAAGGATTCAAAAATGTTAGTTTTATTCCAGCTTTTTCTGGCCGCTTTTGCTATCTATAGCGCTCTAACCTTTGAGGAGGAAGCACGACTCATCATACCGCTGGTCTGCCTTATTTTTATGTTTATTGTAGGCCGGGCAGATAGAAAGAACACTGAAAAAGAGAGGGCACGAAAGAATTTTTTAAAAGCAGAGATTGATAAGATTTCTCAAAAAGATTCGGCAACGATTAAAGAACAGGACTTTTTCACCATTGAGACCCTTCTCTGGCCTAAAAGTGAATTGCTTCTCCTCGATGCGGTCCACGCCATCTTCAAAGATCTGGGATTCATGATTTCGCCTGGAATTCATTATCAATCCGTAGACCGCATTGTAAAGATTCCGAATGCCCAGAAATCTTTTGGTCTGCAGGTAATGATGTGCCAAGGAGAGGCTGAAAAAAGTCATCCCAAGATCACCCGGCTCCTTCAATTTGAGACAGATAAGAAGGAGAATGAAAAAACCCTTATCATTGCAAGCACGCATATCCGCCTTCCCCTTTCGGAGAGAAACGAGATGAGCCATATCTCAAAGGACCTGATCGATCTCCTGATCCGGCAACAGATCAGTTTTATTACCGCCCACCATCTTTACAGCCTCTGGCAGAAGGCGAAAAAGGGGGAGATTGACATCTTCAAATTCTTTCAGAAGATCTATTTCCAGCGGAGCGGAATCTATCCTCAGAAAGGAATCGAAAATCTTTTTTCCCATTTCCCTGAAATACCCATCCAGTAAGTCCCGGACTTAATCATCCTCCGCCATTCCAGGAATCTTTTGATTTAATCTGAGACTCCGTTATAATTATGTCAATGAAAGTGAAAGAGGTCTTTGCAAAGACCGTTCTCACGAGAACGGCTATCGTTGGGTTTGATTATTGCCTCAACCCTTATGTGGGATGCGGGCATGGATGTAAGTACTGTTACGCCAGTTTTATGAAGCGGTTCACCGGCCATAAAGAGCCATGGGGTGAATTTATTGATGTCAAAGTGAACGCCCCCTCTCTCCTGAAGAAGCAGTTGCAAAGGGCAAAACTGGGAATGGTTGCCATCAGCACGGTGACCGACCCCTACCAGCCCCTTGAAAAAAAATATGAGATTACCCGGAGATGCCTGGAAGCCCTTCTGGACAAACAGTTCCCGGTTAACCTGTTGACCCGTTCACCGCTCTGTCTGAGAGATATGGATCTGTTTAAACGGTTCAATCATATTAAAGTAGGCCTCACCATGAGCACCCATGACGAAAATATAAAAAGGATCTTCGAACCGGGCTCTCCTGCAATTGAATCCAGAGCAAAGGCATTGAGAACCCTGCATCTGGAAAAAGTGAAGACCTATGCCTTTGTCGGCCCGCTGCTTCCCATGGATTCAAAAACATTGGTTCAAATGCTGGAAGGAGCGGTTGATGAGGTCCTCATTGATAAGATGAATTATCCCAATAAAGTAAAGGGGCTCTACCATAAACATGGACTGGACGACTATCTAAAAGAGGATTATTTTAATGTCATTGGAATCGATCTAAAGGAACGTTTTGAGAAAAAAGGGATTCCGGTAACGATGATCTTTTAACTTTAGTCACTTTAAATTACTTGTAACACTTTATCGCTTTTAGAAAATGATCTAATCCCCCTCCATCCCCCTTTGGTCTCCGACCCGAAGCGGTCTCTGACCCGGAGGGCAAAAGGGGGAAATATTTTTCCTCCCTTTGGAAAAGGGAGGTGGCCTGCCTGCGCGAAGCCGCTTCGGCGAAGGCAGGGGAGGGATTTTACAAGACGATTTCAAACAGCTAAATTGGTACGATCATTTTAGTTCAATTATCTTTTTCAGCGAGGTCAGTTATGACGATTGGACGATTCGGATTGAGAAGAAGAGAGTATGACTTTCCCCCTTTTCGGCCGCCGAGTGAAGCAAACAGCCTCCTGTTGAGGGTGACGAGAGGATGTCCCTGGAACCGGTGCACCTTCTGTTCCATGTATAAAAATATCAAATTCGAGCGAAGAGAACCGGAGGAGGTGCTTGAGGATATCTCCATGGCAAGGGAACTCTACAGCGATAGAGTCCGCACAGTCTTTATCGGGGATTCGAACAGCCTGGTTTACAAGACCGATGAGTTGATCAAGATTTTAAATGCTTTGTATTCTTCTTTCCCCCATATTGAAAGGGTAACCAGTTACGCAAGGGCAAAGACACTGGCCAAGAAGCCTGTCGAGGAGCTGGAAAAGCTCTTCAAAGCAGGATTGAATCGGCTTCATGTCGGTCTTGAGACGGGTGACCGTGAACTGCTCGAGGAAATTGAAAAAGGAGCCACTCCGGAGGAGATGGTCGAAGCGGGGAAGAGGGGAAAGCAGGCAGGTTTTGAATACTCTTTATATGTTTTGCTGGGCATCGGCGGAGAAAAAAAGTGGGAGCAACATGCGAGAGGGACAGCGGACGTTCTGAATCAGATCGATCCCCATTTCATACGCGTCCGGACCTTCATCCCCCAACCCAACTCCCTTCTTTATGAAGCCATGGAGGAAGGCCGGTTCCAGCCGGCATCGCCGGAGACGATTTTAAAAGAGACCAGGCTCCTTCTGAAAGAACTCCAGGTCACCTCCCAATTTTTAAGCGATCATATCTCGAATCTGGTTCCCCTCCACGGGAAACTGCCGGAGGAGAAGGAGGAGATGATTCGCTTGATCGATGAGGTTTTAAAAGGGCTTCAGGAAGATGTCTCGTTGAGGGAGGAGATGGAGGCAAGAAGGCATCTGACGAACCTCTAAAGGGAATAAGGGAATAATGGATAAATGGAATGATGGGTCAAAGAAAAAACAAATCATTCATTCGATGTCTTCTTTTTTAATCCCCCATTGTTCCAGTATTCCGGTATTCCATCATTCCGTGATTAAGAGCCACAGGTGGAACAGCTGCTGGAGGAACAGCCGCTGCAGGAGGGACTGGCGGCGCTCTTGAACTTTCCACCGCTCGAAAAGGCGAAGGCCGACATCATCCGGCTCACTTTTTTGCCTTTGCATTCGGGGCAGATGATCTTTTCAGAAGAGTTGAAAACCAGCTTTTCAAACTCGTGTTTACAATGACTGCAACGATATTCATAGATTGGCATCTCACAGACCCCTCTTAATTCATCCTAACATTTTTTTAATCTGATCGGCAAGGAGATGCGCCTTTTGGGCCAGCTTGGGTTTTCCCTCCTCGTTTAATTCCGAAGCCATCTTATGGCAGACCTCCTCGAGTTGCCTGGCATAATGTTTCTTAAAATTTTTCTTTAACCGGATGGAGATCAGTTTTCCCCAGGAGGACAGGGCCTCCGGGTAAGCATTTTTATAATAGGCATTCATCCCGAGGCTGAAGTAAAGCAGAAAACGAAGTTCATGATGGGGAGGCCCCAGCTTCAACGCTTTTGCAAAGTGGCGGGATGAGAGATCATAATACCCGCTCGAAAGATAACTGCGGCCCGCCCGGTCATAAGCCTCCTGCATTCCACCTTCAAAGATGAGACCGAAAACCTCCTTCCCTCTTTGAGAACCGTAAGCTTTCTGAAGAAGGGCGTGATGTTCCAGAAGGAATCGGACCAGATAGGGATTCCGGCCATTCTCTTTAAAGAGGTCGATCAACTGCTCCATGGCATCATGGAAAAGGGATCGCATTTCCGATACTCCCAGAAGCACTCCCTTTTCCGCCTTTGAGATGATCCGCTCAAATTGTTGCGAATAATCCCTTTCATAAGCCGATCTTCCAATATGGAGTTTATATTTATGATATTTGGGGCGATAGATTTCGAGTTGATAAATATTTTCCCTTAACTTCATGGCTTCGTGAAAGATGGATCCAATGACCAGGTCAAGGAGCCACTCTTTTTTCTGGAAAGGCTCTTTTCCCTTATTGCGGAAAAGGGAATGGGATTGTTCTTTCAGATTGTAGAGAGGGCTCTGACCCTTGTCATCCACCCAGTTTCCAATGTCAGGGAAGCGGAGCCGGCCCTTTCTGTACCTTTTGAATATTTCCTGAAAAGCGATCTGGGAGTGGAGAAGCGCTCGCACGATCTCCGATATATTCCGATCTCTGGTCATGTGTCCTTTTCTTTCCATAGCATCCTTTCTGATTGCCTTAATATAGCAGTAATATAGCAGTTTTTTCTTTTTTTAGAAAGATTGTGTTTGAACACCGTTTGAGGATGATATAATTTGTTTGAATATTCATGTTATCTTGCATACAATAAACTATTATTATTCATTAATGGCAATAGTTTAGCGCTTTGAAAAACCTGATCTAATCCCCCTTCACCCTGTTAGATAGCAGGTCTATATCCAATTATTGAAAGTGAAAAAAATTTATCTAACAGGGTGAATCCCCCTTTGGTCTCCGACCCAGAGCGGTCTCCGACCCGGAGGGAAAAGGGAGGTTGCCTGCCTGCGCGAAGCCGCTTCGGCGAAGGCAGGGGAAGGATTTTGCAAAGGCGATCCTGAGAATCCTCTCTCCTGGGAAGAGTTGATTGAGAAGTTCCACGATCTGAGCAATCGTCTCTGGACAAGAGAACGACGAGTTAAGATTGTTGAACAAGTTAGAAACGTTGAAAAGATTCGAGACCTGCGGAAATGGTCCTCTTTATTGTTACGAAATAGATAGCCAATGAGCCTGTTGCAGAAAGCCACTTTCCGTTCTTCGACAAGTCTGTCCTAAGCGAACTATATGCCCTTCGAGAACCTCAGGGCGAACGGTTTTTTCCGAATGTCCTGAGCGAAGTCGAAGGAAGGGCTCAGGACGAACTTGAAAAGTCAATGGTTTTAATTTAAACTCCGTTCACACTGAGCTTGTCGAAGAGTATTTTTAGCATTTGTGCAACAAGCTCCAATCATAAGGAGAAAGAGATATGGAAGACATCGGATGCAATTGCGCAAAGTGTGCGGTGGTAGAGAAGATCTGCCGGCTGGAGAAGGGCAGGGGGCCTTCCTGGTGTCCAACAAAGAAAGGAGAGTCAGCCCTGACGGAAGCCATGGAGAGATATGACGATCCGGAGATAAAAGAGTTTGCACGGACGGCCTCGGTTCAGGAGGGTTCCTGTTACGCACTGCGTGAAGCCAGACCGTTTGTGATGATTCCCACAAAAAGCAGAATGGAGGAGTTGATCGAATTCTCTCAGAGGATGGGCTATAAGAAGCTTGGTTTGGCCTTCTGTGGCGGCCTGACCCATGAGGCTGCCGTTCTCTCAGAGATTCTGGAAAAGCATGGCTTCGAGGTTATTTCGGTTTCGTGCAAGGTGGGAGGGATTCCAAAGGAGAGGATCGGTGTGAAGGATGAGGAGAAGATCTGTATCGGGGAATTTGAGTCAATGTGTAATCCGATTGCCCAGGCAAAAATCTTGAATCAGGCCGGGACCGATTTTAATGTCATGCTGGGACTCTGTATCGGCCATGATTCCCTCTTTTTGAAATTTATTAATGGCCTGACCACCGTCTTTGCCGTGAAAGACCGGGTCACAGGGCATAATCCGCTGGCTGCCCTCTACACCTCACGATCCTATTATCAGCGGCTGATGAAGATGGAGTTCGGCAGTCCGGGGGAGATGAAGAGCCTACTGGTTTCCGATGAAAATCCGTGAAAGGAGGTCATTGACAACTTCAATATAAACAGAGTGAGACAGAGGGGAATAATAAAGGGCTCTTCGTGTAAGTGGGTGGGTAAAAACCTCATAAAATATGACTATCATTCTTATGATCCCCTTTTAGCAAATGGCAAACACTAACATCCCCCCTTTGGCAAAGGGGGGCGAGGGGGGATGTTCAGAACAAATGCTTTCTTATTCATCCATGGGCGGTTAGATATTACAGGGAGAAGGGAATTACAATTCCGGACAAATTGATCTCACCTTGAATCCAATTCGAACGCAAGGGGAGAGGAACGATCTTTCCTCTCCCCGTCGATTTTCTTCCCGGAAAGATAAATCCTTCCAAATTTTAAGCTTGACAAATTTTTCCGTAGGCGTTAACGTTAACGCATAAAATTAACATTAATTAAATGATCCCTTTTGAGGATGGAAAGGAGGCTACAAGAATGGAAGGTATGGAGAAGGTGGCGAAAAAGCCAATCGGCATAACGGATACGACTCTACGCGATGGTCATCAATCCAATTTAGCCACGAGAATGCGGGTTGAGGATATGGTTCCCATTGCCGAGGAAATGGATCAGGTGGGATTTCATTCTGTTGAAGTGTGGGGAGGGGCGACTTATGATGTCTGCCATCGCTTTTTAGGAGAGGATCCCTGGGAAAGGGTAAGGATTTTAAAGAAGCTGATGCCGAGAACGCCCTTTCAGATGCTTCTCCGTGGTCAAAATCTGGTGGGTTATCGTCATTATGCCGATGACCTGGTAGAGGCATTTGTAGAGAAATGCGCTGAAGTGGGCATTGACATCTTTCGGGTTTTTGACGCCGTCAATGATGAGCGTAACTTTGAGACAGCCTTCAAAGTGATCAAGCGCTGCAAGAAGCATATTCAAGGAACGATCTGTTATTCACTGACTGAGACACGAATGGGCGGGCCAATCTATAATCTCAATTATTATCTTGAAAAGGCAAAGGTCCTGGAAGGGATGGGCGCCGATTCGCTCTGCATCAAGGATATGGCCGCACTTCTTGCGCCTTATGACGCCTATGAGCTGGTCAAGGGATTGAAGAAAACGGTGAAAATTCCCATTCAACTTCACACACATTATACGAGCGGGATGGGCACGATGACCTATCTGAAGGCGATTGAGGCAGGGGTGGATGTCGTTGATACAGCGCTCGCCCCTTTCGCGCTCCGTTCTTCCCAGCCCGCTGTGGAACCCATCCTCGTGGCTGTTCAGGGAACGCCCTGGGATCCGAAGCTCGACCTTTCGAAGCTCCTGAAGTTAGGAGAATATCTGGAGTCGGTTGCGCCTAAATATCGTGACTTTCTGGATACCACGAAGATGTCCGTGATCGACACGGGAGTGCTAAAACACCAGATCCCCGGTGGGATGATCTCAAACATGGTTAGCCAGCTAAGGCAGCAAAATGCCATCCATAGAATTTCAGAGGTCTATGCGGAGCTGCCTAAGGCCAGAAAGGACCTGGGATATCCTCCACTGGTGACGCCGACGTCACAGATTGTGGGAGTTCAAGCGGTGCTCAATGTTCTTTTCGGTCGTTATAAGATGGTGTCAAAGGAGACGCAGGACTATGTCTACGGTCTCTATGGAAGGCCTCCTGTGCCGATTTCAGATGAAGTCAAGAATGTGGTGCTCAAAGGATATAAGAAAGGGAAGGAGCCAATCACCTGCCGTCCAGCGGATGTTATTGAACCGGAGTTAGAGAAGGTGAAGGGGGAGTCGAAAGAGCTGGCCAAAGACCTTTATGATGCTTTGATCTATGCACTTTTTCCGCAGACCGGGGCGCAGTTCTTGAAGTGGAAGTATGGCCTGGAGCCTGTGCCGGATAAGGTGAAGCCAAAGACACTGGAGGATGTGAAGAGAGAGGATGAGGCAATCACTAAAGCCAAGGCAGAGGCTCAGAAGAAGTAAGCCTGATGGCTCCTTGGCAATCTTTCATGACGGAGCGTCATCTCCCGTTTATACGGGACAGGCTCAAACCATGAAAATCCCCCTCCCTCCGGGCCAGAGGCCCTATGGGCTGGCGGCAATCCCCCTTTTACAAAGGGGGATTAATTACTCCTCCCTTTGGCAAAGGGAGGTTGCCTGCCTGCGCGAAGCCGCTTCGGCGAAGGCAGGGGAGGGATTTTGAAAGTTTTTTCAAACAACTAAATTGTTACAGAATTTCGTATTTTCCGTTAACGCAAAAGAATGTATAAAAAGATCAATATTAAAGATATAGCGAGAATTGCCCAGGTATCACACACAACTGTTTCAAGAGCCCTCAATGATAAATCCCGGATTCGTCAAGAAACCAAAGAGAAGATCCTCTCAATTGCAAAAGAGTTAGGTTACCGGCCTAATTTCATAGCAAGAAGTTTGGTATTGAAGCGGACCCGGACTCTCGGCCTTGTCATTACGAATATTGCCAATCCTTTCTATACCGAATTAGCTCAGGGGATAGAGAAGACAGCTACAAAGTTGGGATATAGTATCATCCTCTGCAGCACCCAGTCTGACATCTCGACTGAAAAGCAGTATATTGAAATGCTACGAAGTAAGGGGGTGGATGGAATCGTTTTTTCCTCCGCCCATATGGAGGATCCCAATATCGTTGCATTAGCCGAGGAGGAATTTCCTATTACCCTGGTCAATCGAAGGACCTACCATCCGGTTGTCAAGGAGAAGGTCAATTATGTCGGCGTGGATAATATCCTCGGAGGGTTTTTAGCTGTGGAACATCTGATCAGACTCGGCCATGAAAGAATAGGGGTGATCGGCGGGTCTGCGGAATCCTCCGTCGGCCTTGAACGTCTCGAGGGGGGGAAAAAAGCGCTTTCGACCTATGGACTGGAGCAGAGAAACGACTATTTTCTCGAAGGAAATTTTTTAAAGAAGTCGGGTTATGAGAGGGGAAAACAGTTTCTTAAAATGGCAGAACTGCCCACTGCCATCTTTGCCGCCAGTGACTACATGGCATTGGGAGTCTGTCAGGCGATCCTTGAAGAGGGGCTCAGGATACCGGAGGATGTGGCGCTGATCGGATTCAACGACATCGAATTTTCATCCATGCAAGGGATCGAACTGACCACGATTGGCCAGAAAAAGTTTGAGATGGGAGCCATCGCCGTTGAGATGCTGGTGGAAAAGATTGAGAAGGGTGAGGAGAGGACTTCCGCGAAAGAGGTTCTTCTCATGCCCGAACTGATCATCCGGAAGACCTGCGGATTTCATTTGAAGGGTTATCAAATCGAATCAACAAACCCCTCACCCCCGACCCTCTCCCCTGAGGGGAGAGGATGAAGGTGAAGGGGGATTTTAATTGAGAGAGGAGGGACTATTATGGGAAGGAAGAAAATTTCCATTATCGGCGCAGGATTTGTCGGGGCAACGGCGGCGCACTGGGCTGCTGCAAAGGAGCTGGGTGATATCGTTTTAGTCGATATCCTGGAAGGGATTCCCCAGGGCAAGGCTCTTGATCTCTTTGAATCAGCGCCGATAGAAGGTTTTGATGCGAAGGTCATCGGCACCAACACCTATGACGAGACGAAAGGTTCGGATATTGTCATTATCACATCAGGCGTTCCCCGGAAACCAGGGATGAGCCGGGAGGATCTGCTCGGCATTAATCGAAAGATCATCGAATCCGTCGTTGCCGAGGTAACCTTAAGGTCTCCGAATGCCATCCTCATCATGGTGACCAATCCCCTGGACACCATGACCTATCTGGCTATTAAAAAGAGCGGATTACCAAGAGAGAGGGTGATGGGAATGGCAGGGGTTCTGGATACGGCACGATACAGGGCTTTCATTGCGATGGAATTGGGAGTCTCTGTTGAAGATATTCAGGCGCTCCTGTTAGGAGGGCATGGCGATGAGATGGTTCCTCTTCCGAGATACACCACGGTCAGCGGGATTCCTCTCTCACAACTTCTTCCCAAAGAAAAGATCGATAAACTGGTGGACCGGGCCCGGAAGGGCGGCGGTGAGATCGTCAATCTTCTCAAGACAGGAAGCGCATTCTATGCCCCTTCGGCAGGGGTGATTCAGATGGCAGAGGCCATCCTCAAGGATAAAAAGAGAATTCTTCCCTGCTGCGTCTATCTGAACGGAGAATATGGCCTCAAAGACATCTGCTTTGGAGTTCCGGTGAAATTAGGGGAAAAGGGTGTGGAGTCGATCATCGAGCTCGACCTGACCGTAGAAGAAAAGGGCCTTGTGGCGAAGTCCGCAGAGAGCGTGAAGAAGAGCATTGAGGAGTTGAAATTGTAATTGTAATGAATCAACCCTAAAGGGTTGAGTTACATATTCTTAAAAATTTGTAACTCAGGGCTTTAGCCCTGAATGGGGATGAAGAAATGCGAGAGATCGATGTCAAGTTGATCACCGAGAAGGTGAGAGACCTCTGTATGGAGGCAAACACCGATCTGGGAGAGGATGTGCTTCAAGCGTTTGACCGGGCCATCGAAAAGGAAGAATCTTCTCTGGGACTGGAAATACTGAGGGAATTGAAAGAGAATGCCCGGATTGCAAAGGACGAAAAGGTGGCCCTCTGTCAGGATACGGGATTTGCAGTGGTCTTCCTCGAATTGGGACAGGATGTTCATCTGGCCGGGGGGGACCTGAAGGAGGCGATCTTTGAAGGGGTTCGCCAGGGATACCGGGACGGGTATCTCAGGAAGTCGATCTGTCATCCTTTCACCCGGAAAAATACCGGGGACAATACTCCCGCCATCATCCATACGGAGATCGTTCAGGGAGATAAAGTTAAGATTACCGTGGCTCCGAAAGGGGGCGGCAGTGAGAATATGAGCCGAGTGGTGATGCTGACGCCATCCGATGGGATTGAGGGAATCAAACGCTATGTCGTCCAGAGGGTGAAGGAGTCGGGCTCCAATCCCTGTCCACCGACCATTATCGGAGTCGGAATCGGAGGGACATTTGAGCTGGCCGCGCTTCTTGCGAAGAAGAGCCTTCTCCGTCCTCTCGGAAGCAGGAATCAGGACCCGGAGCTGGACAGACTGGAGTCGGAGATTCTGGAGGAGATCAACAGGCTGGGCATCGGACCACAGGGTCTGGGAGGACGGACCACCTCGCTGGCGGTTCACATTTTGATGATGCCCTGCCACATCGCCAGTTTCCCGCTGGCAGTTAACATTCAGTGCCACGCCCAGAGACATAAAGAGGTAATCCTATAGGGAGATGAGGAGATAGGTAGAAAAATAATCATTGCAAAGTGATCAATTAGCAATTATCAATGACCAATTCCCAATAACTAATAAAGAATAAATAAGCTTTTTTAATTGCTAATTTTGGATTGTTAACTTTGCAATTTTCATTGTGACATTTGTTGTCACCCCATCACCCAATCCCCCTATCTCCCCATCATTAGTTTAACGGAGGATTTATGGCTGAGCCTATTCGTTTGAAGACACCCCTGAGTGATGAAGATGTGGAAAAGCTAAAGATCGGCGATCGCATTCTGCTCAATGGGGTCATCTATACGGGAAGGGATGCCGCACATAAAAGGCTTTCCGATCTTTTGAAAGAGGGAAAAGAGCTCCCTTTTGACATTCGGGGCCAGGTCATCTATTATGTCGGCCCAACACCCGCCAGACCGGGACGGGTCTTCGGGTCAGCAGGCCCTACAACCAGTTACCGGATGGATGCCTATGCTCCCGCTTTGATTGAGAAGGGGTTGAAAGGGATGGTTGGAAAAGGCATGCGGTCCGATGCGGTTAAAGAAGCGATGAAGAAGTATAAAGCTATATACTTTGCAGCTACCGGAGGCGCCGGGGCTCTTCTTGCCAAAAAGGTGAAGAAGGCAGAGATAGTGGCTTATGAGGATCTTGGCCCAGAGGCCATCCGGAGGCTGGAAGTTGAAGACCTTCCGGTGATCGTCATCAATGATGTTCGAGGAAACGACCTTTATATTGAAGGGGAGAAGAGATACCGGCAAGGATGAGGGGAAGATAGACTCGTTTTATCACCAACGGTGTTTTATTATTAATATGTACGCAATAAATGAATTTATATGGAATGTAGGGTGTGTTCCCCGAACACACCGTTTAAAGGCATGATCGGAGATCATGCCCTACAAAATATTTAATGCGTTTTTTTGGAGATTCATCATGAAGATCGAACTGACGAGACAGAAGGTCCACAATGAATTTGCAAAGAAAGTGGAGCTGATCAGCGGGCAGAATCTCTTCGCCTGTTACCAGTGCGGAAATTGCACAGCCGGCTGCCCGGTGGCTTTTGCCATGGAGGTTGGTCCTCATGAGGTCATCCGTTATACGCTTCTCGGCCTCGAAGAGGAGGCGCTCGGAGTGAATACCTTCTGGCTCTGCGCTTCGTGCCTCCAGTGCACGTCGAGGTGTCCGAAGGGGATCGATATCGCCAGGGTGATGGATGCATTGCGAATGGTCATCCTGAGGAAGAAGGACCGGAAGGATCATATTCAGATTTCCGAATTCCAGGAGGGGTTTCTGGAGAGGGTGCCGCAAATCGCATTCATCAGCGGCTTCAGGAAATTTTTATCTTAAAATAGAAAATTTCCCTCCCCCTGGCGGGAGGGGATGGAGGGGAGGGGGATGAAGAACTGATTCACCCCCACCCGTACCCTCCCCCGTCAAGGGGGAGGGGTAAAAGGATGGGGTCGATCATGGATTATCTCTACTTTCCCGGATGCACGCTCTACACCAAGGCTAAAAATCTCGATCAGACGGCCCGGAACTGCTCCCTTCTCCTCGGGTTCGAATTGAAGGAACTTCCCAACTGGACCTGCTGCGGAGCAACTTTTCCATTGGCCACGGACAATATCATGGCCCTTCTTCCGCCTTCGAGGATTTTAGCCAGGGCGAGGCAAGAAGGAACCACCCTGACGACCCTCTGCGCCATCTGCTTCAATGTGATTAAGCGGACGAACCGGTTGATTCAGAATGACGGAGAGAAGAGGGAGAAGATCAATAACTTTATCGAAATGAACTACCAGGGCGACCTCCGTGTCCTCCACTACCTGGAGATCCTGAAACAGGAGATCGGGTTTCCTCAAATCAAAGAGAGGGTGAGGAAGCCGCTGGCCGGGCTGAAGGCGGCAGCCTATTATGGATGCATGCTCCTTCGCCCGTTTGACGAGATGGGGTTTGACGACAAGGAGAGGCCCACCCTGTTCGAAGAGTTCCTGGAAGCCATGGGCGCGGAACCGGTCGATTTTCCCTACAAGATCGAATGCTGCGGGTCTTTTCAATCCGTGGGATCGCCGGAAGTGGCCACGGAATGCGGCTATAAGATTCTGGGCTCCGCCATTAAGAACGGAGCAGAGGTCGTTGTTTCAACCTGTCCGATGTGCACCTTCAACATCGACCATAAACAGTCCGACATCAAGCAGAAATATCTGGACTTCAAATCGATCCCGGTCCTCTATTTCACACAGCTTCTCGGGATGGCCATGGGACTCGATTATCAGACCCTGGGGTTTGAACAGAACTTTGTGGATCCTTTGCCGCTCCTAAAGGAAAAGGGTTTTATCTAAGATGAAGGAGAATGGGAAATTCATCAAAAGGGCGATGGTGATCGGCGGAGGCATTGCCGGCATCTCGGCATCCATTGACATCGGAAATGCGGGTTATGATGTTGTTCTGGTGGAGAAACTTCCCTCCATCGGAGGAAGGATGCTCCAGCTCTCAGAGACCTTTCCGACGCTTGATTGCGCCCAGTGCACCCTGACTCCCAAAACCGTCGAGACAGGCCAGCATCCTCATATTAAACTTCTCACCTATTCGGAAGTGGACAGAGTGGAAGGGAAGGCCGGCAACTTTACCGTGAAAATCCGCAGGAAAGCGGCCTATGTGGACTGGGAGAAATGCACGGGGTGCGGCCTCTGTCAGGAGAAGTGCCCTTCGAAAAAGCCCTCTGAGTTTGACCGGGGCATGGGTATGGGAAAGGCGATCTATACGCTTTCACCTCAGGCCGTTCCGAACAAGCCTGTCATCAACCCTTCCAACTGCCGCTATTTCCTGGAGAAGAAATGCAGAGTCTGTGAGAAGGTCTGTCCGGTTGGAGCCATCGATTACGAACAGCAGGACCGGTTTGTCGAAGAGAGAGTCGGAGCCATCATCACCGCCGTGGGTATTGACCTGATTCCAAAGGAGACTTTCGGGGAATATGGTTATGGGACGATTCCGGATGTGATCGACGGCCTGGCCTTTGAGAGGCTCAATTCCGCATCCGGGCCGACAACGGGTGCAATCAGAAGGCCTTCGGATGGGAAGGTCCCGAAAGAAGTTGTTTTCATCCAGTGTACAGGGTCGCGAGATCCGGAACGGTATATGCCCTACTGCTCACGGGTCTGCTGCATGTACACGGCCAAACATGCGAGGCTTTACAAACATAAAGTCCATGACGGGCAGGCTTATATCTTCTATATGGATATCCGGTCAACAGGCAAGGGTTACGAGGAGTTCATCCAGCAGGGGATGGAAGAGGAGGGGATCCTCTATCTCCGCGGCAGGGTTTCCCGGATCTTCAGGGATGACGGAAGGGTTGTGGTCTGGGGTGTGGATACGCTGACCGGCAAGAAGGTGGAGATCTCTGCGGATATGGTCGTTCTGGCTACTGCCATCATTCCGCAGGGGGGGACGAAGGGGCTGGCTCAAAAACTGGGAATCAACACGGATGAATACGGGTTCTTTACGGAGGCGGAGAGGAAACTCCGGCCCGTGGAAACCAATGTGGAAGGAATCTACCTCGCAGGCTGCGCCCAGGGACCGAAGGATATTGCCGATGCCGTGGCTCATGCCAATGGAGCCGCGAGCAAAGTCCAGGGATTGTTTGCAAAACACTAACGGCGTAAGTCGTCAGGCGTAAAGCGTGAGGTGAAAAAGAGTTGTTTTACCCCTTGCGCCTTACGATTTACGATTCACGGATTATGAAGAAGCTGGGTGTTTTTATCTGTCATTGCGGAGTGAATATTGCGGGCACCGTCGATGTCAAATCGGTGGCCGGCAAGGTGGGAAGCGTCGGGGATGTCGCCCACAGCACAGACTACATCTACATGTGCTCTGAACCCGGGCAACAGCTCATCAGGGAGGCGGTTCGGGAGAAGGGGTTGGAAGGGGTCGTCGTTGCCTGCTGTTCGCCGAGCATGCATGAGAACACCTTCAGGAAGGCGGTCAAGTCGGAAGGGATGAACCCCTATCTCTGTGAGATCGCCAATATCCGGGAACAGTGCAGCTGGGTTCACCAGAAGGAGAAGGAGAAGGCGACAGAGAAGGCCGAGGAGATCATTCTGGCGACGCTTGAAAAGGTGAGAGAGAACGAGAAGCTTGAGGCCATCTCCGTTTCCATCAACCGCAGCGTCCTCGTGATCGGCGGAGGGATCGCCGGAATGACAGCGGCCCTCGACCTGGCCGAGGGAGGTTATGAGGTCATCCTGCTCGAGAAGGAACAGGCCCTGGGCGGACATATGACCCAGCTCTCAAGAACGTTTCCCGACCTCCATCCCGCCCTTCCGGATCTTCTCACAAAGGCATTGGAGATAGAGAAGCATCCAGGGATCGATCTCCACTGTTATTCGGAGATGGAGGATGTGAAGGGCTATGTGGGGAATTTCGAGCTGACGATACGGAAGAAAGCAACCCATGTGGATTGGGAGAAGTGTAATGAATGCGGCCTCTGCATCAGGGATTGTCCCGTGGAGTATGTTTCCCAGTTTGAGAGAGGCTTGGGAGTTCGAAAGGCGATCGATCTGCTCTATCCTCAGAGCGTTCCCCATAAGCCGGTTATCCATCGCAGCCACTGCCGGTATTTCATTGATGGAAGTTGCAGAAGATGCGAAGAGGTCTGCCCTGAGAAGGCCATCCGGTTCGAGCAGGAGGATGAACGAATCGGAAAGAAGGTCGGAGCCATTGTCGTGGCCACAGGATTTGAACTCTATCCCAGGGAACGGCTCGGAGAGTATGGATATGGAGAGATTCCGGATGTGATCGACGGCCTGGCTCTGGAACGGATGCTTTCAGTCGATGGGCCTACAAAGGGAAGGATCATCCGGCCCTCCGACGGGAAAGTCCCGAAGGAGATGGTCTTCATCCAGTGCGTGGCTTCCAGGGACCCGGACCGGTATATGCCTTACTGTTCCCGCATCTGCTGCATGTACACAGCCAAGCAGGCGAAGATTTATAAGGAGCAGGTGCCGGACGGACAGCCCTATATCTTCTACATGGATATCCGGTCGGATGGCAAAGGCTACGAAGAATTTTTGCAGAAGACGATCGAGGAGAAAGGGCTTCTCTACCTCAGGGGCCGTGTCTCCAGGGTCTTTCAGGATGATGGGAAGGTGAGGGTATTAGGAGTGGACACCCTCACAGGAAGAATGGTTGAAGTGGCCGCAGATATGGTTGTATTGGCCACAGCCGTCGTTCCAAGCGACGGGGTGAAAGATCTGGCCGCCAAACTGAGGGCTACCGTTGATCGCCATGGCTTTTGGACAGAGGCCCATATCAAACTCTATCCTGTGGAGAGCTCGACCAAGGGAATCTACCTGGCTGGTTGCGGTCAGAGCCCGAAGGATATCTCGGATACGGTCTCGCAGGCTTCGGCCACGGCCAGCAAAATTCAGGCCCTGCTTTCGACGGATAAGCTCCTTCAGGACCCTTTGATTGCTTTTGTGGATGAGAATATTTGCAGCGGATGCGGCATCTGCGTTGAGATCTGTCCCTATGAGGCGAGGGAGATGGATTCTCAGCGGGGGATTTCGGTCGTCCATAGCGCCCTCTGTCAGGGGTGTGGCGCCTGCATTGCGGCTTGCCCAAACTTTGCCTGTGAGTTAAGAAATAATTCGTCGATCCAGACCCTTCGGATGCTGGATACGTTTGTAACAGCAGGGGCGAGGGAGTAGGGTACAGGGGGTAAGGGGTTTTTAAACCCTACACCCAACACCCTTAGCCCTGAAATGTGAAACACAAAGGAGATAAAATTGGAAGCTATAACCGAAATGAATAAAATGGATGCCACTTTTCTGGAGGAAGCCAAAAAACGGAGCGGGGAAGACCTCAGCCTTTGCTACCAGTGCCTGAAGTGCACGGCAGGGTGTCCCACTGCCCCTATCATGGATATCCGGCCTAACAATATCATCCGGATGATCCAGATGGGGATGAAGCAGGAAGTCCTGGGAAGCAGCGCCATCTGGCTCTGTGTCTCCTGTGAGACCTGCGGGACCCGGTGTCCAAATAAGATCGACATCGGCGTCCTGATGGATGCCTTAAGAGAGATGGCCATTGATGAGGGAATCCACGCAAAGGAGAAAAATATTCATCTCCTCCACGAGGCATTTATCGATAGCATCCGGAGGGGCGGAAGGGTCCATGAGGCGACGATGCTGATCGATTATAAACTTCGCAGCAAAGACTTCCTGACCGACCTCGTTCCCGGCATGATGCTCTTTATGAAGGGGAAGATTCCTCTCCTTCCCAGTTTGGTCAAAGGAAGAGGAGAAATCAAAAGAATCTTTGAAAGGTGTAAAAAATAAGAACGAGGAATAATGGAACAATGGAATATCAAAATATGGAATATTGGAAAGGTGGAATATTGGAATGATGGGTTAAGACCACTCTGTAATGATGAAATATTTGAACACTGGAAGAATGGCAAAAATCTTCGCATCGATTTTTCGCTGGTCCAGGTTTTCTCCTTTATTCCATTGTTCCAACATTCCATTATTCCAGTTCTCAGGTTTCCAGTATTCCAATATTCCGTGAATTACATTTTGGAGGCATAGAATGAGATTCTCATATTTTCCGGGTTGTACGGATCATTCCACATCGTATGAATACGGGCGTTCCACGGAGGCTGTCCTCAAAACATTAGGAGTAGATTTGGTAGAGATCGAAGACTGGAACTGCTGCGGCGCAGCAGCCACGCACAGCATCAATCACCTTCTCTCCCTCTCCCTTCCGGCCCGAAACATCTCAAAGGCTCAAGCGGCTCAGGCGGGGCCTCTTGTGATCCCCTGCGCCGGATGTTTCAATATGCTGAAACGGGCCGAGTATGCGCTTAAAAATGACGAAGCCAGGCGAAAAGAGATTGAAGATATCGTTCAATTTAACTACGATCCCGGATTAGAGATTCTGGCTTTGATCGATGTGGTCCTCAACCGGGTAGGACTCGATCAGATTCGTGAAAAAGTGAAGAAGCCCTTAACGGGGTTGAAGGCTGCCTGCTACTATGGATGCGCGCTGGTCCGGCATCCCAAGGTGACCGGGCTGGATGATCCTGAGAACCCTCAATATATGGACCGGATCATGAAAGCCATCGGAGCAGAGCCGGTCGATTGGTCGTATAAGATTGACTGTTGCGGGGCGGACCTGGCTCTGACCTACGGGAATGTGGTCCAGAAGATGGTGGGAAAGATCGTCGCCATGGCTAAGGAGGCAGGAGCACAGTGTATTGTCACCTCCTGCGGCCTCTGTCAAGCGAACCTTGAGATGAGGCAGGATGCGGGCCTTCCTGTCTTCTACTTTACCGAACTGATGGGAGTGGCCTTTGATTCTGAAAAGAAGAACACATGGTGGAAGAAACATATGATTTCTCCGAAAGGATTACTGGAATCGCTGGGATTGGGATAGTGGATCAAATTCGCGTTAGGGTTGAGGCAAGAGATTTTGCCTAAAGCGAAGCGCTCCTCTAACCTCAATCCTCTAACAAAGACCGCCTCCAACCTCAAACAATTTTCAGAGGATGACAATGGCACAAGGAAAAATGAGGGGTGACAAAAGTTCGGCGTTGGTGATCGGCGCAGGGATAGCGGGGATGCAGTCCGCGCTGCTGCTGGCAGAGATGGGAAGGAAGGTCTTTCTCCTGGAACAGGGACCGGCTATCGGAGGCTATTTTCCGCTCCTCGACAAGACCTTTCCAACGAATTCGTGCGGAGTCTGTTTCATGAGCCCCACGCCTCCCGCCTTCTGCCCGATCTATGAATGTCATCTGCACGACAATATCGAACTGTTGCCCTATTCGGAAGTGAAGAAGGTGGAAGGGACAGGAGGGGATTTTAGGGTCTCCATCGTCCGTAAGCCCAGATTCGTGGATCCGAAGCGGTGCACCCTCTGCGAAGCCTGCATCAAAGTCTGTCCGGTGGAGGTGGAGAGGGAATTCGGAGGCGGCCTGGAAAAAAGAAAAGCGATCTATCTTCCCTATCCTCAGGCCATCCCTCACAGTCTTGTCATCGATCCCAGGACATGCACTCGATGTGGAGAATGCGTAAAAGCCTGCGCTCCGGGCGCCATCGACCTCGACATGAAGGAGGAAGAGGAGGAGATCGGGGCAGGAGCCATTCTCCTCGGATTTGGATTTGAACCCTTCCTGGCGCAGAAGAAAGGGGAGTATGGTTTTGGCCGGTACGAAAATGTGTTGACCAGCGTCCAGTTCGAAAGGCTCATCTCCACATCAAGCCCCACACAGGGATTTCCGGTTCGGGTCTCCGATGGAAAGAAGATGGAGAAGATTGCCTTTATCCAGTGCGTCGGATCGAGAGACCCCTCCTGCGGCCAGGACCACTGTTCCACGATCTGCTGCATGTATGCCACCAAGCAGGCCATGATCGCCAAAGAGAGGGCCTCCGGCTTGAATGTGACCTTCTTTTATATGGACATCCGGCCCATGGGGAAAGATTACGAGCGGTATTATGAGAGGGCGAAGTCCGAATACGGAATTGAATATATCCGGAGCGCCATCTCCTCGGTGAAGGAGCTTCAGCAGACGAAGAACCTTTTCATCACCTATTTGAAAGAGGATGGCATCTTTGAGGAGAGGGAATTCGACAGCGTCATTCTTTCTGTAGGATTCACGCCTCCACAGAACATTAAAGATATCGCCGGAGGGATGGGCCTCCTGTTGAACCAACAGGGGTTTTGCCAGACCGACGAGTTTCATCCAGCCCAGACATCGGTTGAAGGCATTTTTGTTGGAGGCGCATTCCGGGGCCCCAGGGATATCCCGGAGACAGTCGTCGAAGGCTCAAGTGCGGCGGCTGCCGCCGCTTCCTTCCTTGCTCCCAATGCATCTTCTCCTTCCAGGAAAGAGTATCCCATGGAAGGGGCATTGGGTGAGGAGATTCCTAAAATAGGGGTCTTCATATGCCATTGTGGCGAGGAGCTGAAGAAAAGCCTCTCTCTTTTTGATCTCATCCTGGGAACAAAGTTGCTGAGAGAAGTGGTTCATATTGAAGAGGTAGGTTTGGCTTGCCTTCCGGAAGATTTAGATCTGATCAAAAAGAGAATCGGGGAGCATGGTCTCAATCGAATCGTGATCGCCGGTTGTTCCCACCGGGAGATTCGGAAACCAATGGAGGAGATGGCAAAAGGAATGGGTTTCAATCCATACCTGATCGAATATGCCAATATACGGGAGCAGTGCGCCTTTGTTCATAGAGACCTTCCAGAATTGGCGACGGAAAAGGCAATGGTCCTGATCAGGATGGCTGTGGAACGGGCGAGAAGAATTCAGCCCATCCGGAAAGGAAGCCAGAAGGTTGAGAAGAGAGGATTGGTCGTGGGCGGAGGGGTCGCCGGCATGACAGCTTCCCTGAGGCTGGCCGAACAGGGTTACGAAGTCTGTCTGATTGAGAAGGAGAGGGAGCTTGGAGGAAATCTGAGGGATTCCTTTTATACGTTGAGGGGATCCAATCCCCAGTCTCTTTTGCAGGATCTCATTCAAAAAGTGAAGAACCATCCTTCCATCCGGCCCTATTTCGAGACGGAGATCATCGGTTTTGAAAAGAGAAACGGCCATTACAAGACGAAGATCCTCCGTCCGGATGGGGAGGAGTCTCTCGAACACGGAGCCCTCATCCTTGCCACCGGCGGAAGGGAGGTTGTTCCGAAAGAGTATCTCTACGGAAAAGATCCGAGGGTCATCACCCAGAGACAACTGGAAAAGATGATTCACCTTAAGGATGAGGGATTGAAGGAAGTCCGCTCGGCTGTCATGATCCAGTGCGTGGGATCGAGGGATGAGGAGCATCCTTATTGCAGCCGGATCTGTTGCGGCCATGCGGTAAAGAATGCTCTTAAACTAAAAGAGCAAAACCATTCGGCCCAGGTTTATGTCCTCTACCGGGATGTGAGGACCTATGGATTCTATGAAACCTATTATCACGAGGCACGGGGCAAGGGAATAGTCTTCATCCGTTACGATCTGGAGAAGAAACCGGAGGTGGCGCTTGAGAATGGCCGGCTTTCCGTTTCGGTTTTTGATCCTGCAATGGGAAGCCGGGTGAGCCTTCCCGCGGATCGCCTTATCCTTAGCGCCGGCGTCGAACCAAATGATAACCGGGACCTGGCAAAGATCTTTGATGTCGATCTTAACCCGGATGGTTTCTTTATGGAGGCCAATCCGAAATCGGCCCCCCTCGATTCGGTGGACCGGGGGAAATTCTTCTGCGGTCTCTGCCACTCGCCCAATTTCATCGAGGACTCCATCTCCCAGGGGAATGCATCGGCTGCCCGGGCAGGAGCGCTTTTATCCAAGGAGGCTGTCGAGGAGAAGGCTTACTTAGCCAATGTGATCAAAAGACTCTGCTGCGGGTGCGGACTCTGTGTGACGGTCTGTCCCTATGGCGCAAGGGCGCTCAATGAAGAGGAAGTGAAGGCAGAGGTGATGGAGTCTCTCTGCCAGGGATGCGGGAACTGTGTTGTCGCCTGTCGCAATGGGGCCTCGCAACAGCGGAATTTTGATAAAGCATTAAATCTGGCTGTTCTCGATGCAGCCATCGACTAATACAACGTAAGGCGTCAGGTGTAAGGCGCAAGGGGATGGAAACAAAAAAGGTTTAAACGCCTAACGCCTCACGACTTACGACTAACGGAGGTAAGACATGTCTGAATTTGAACCGAGAATCGTAGCCTTTCTTTGTCACTGGTGCACCTATACCGGAGCGGATCTGGCCGGAACCACCCGGCAGCAGTACCCACCCAGTATCCGCGTCATCCATCTGATGTGCTCCGGAGCCGTCGATTCAATCTATGTGCTCAAGGCCCTGATCGACGGTGCGGATGGCGTCCTGATCGGAGGATGCCACCCCGGAGACTGCCATTACCAGACGGGAAATTATAAGGCCCGGAGAAGATTGGCAATTCTAAAGGGCATTCTTAACCAGATGGGTTTTACCGAAGATCGTGTCTTGTTGAAATGGATCAGCGCCAGCGAGGGAAAGCTTTTTGCCGATACGGTGACGAAGATGACCAATGATTTGAAGAAAATGGGACCCAATCCCATGAAACAGTTATGGAATGCCTAATCCCCCTTTTTCCCCCTTTATAAAAGGGAGAAAATCCCTCCCTTTGGCAAAGGGAGGTTAGGAGGGATTTTATAAATGTAGCCGCAGTCCCGCGCGTCGCGGGATTAGCCTGCGATTGGGCAGATGATATCACGAAAGGAGAATTTCCGAAGATGGCAAAGCAGACGGTGTTAAAGGTTTCGGAAGGGAGGCCAGAGAAGGCCATTCAAGGTTTTCTTAAATCTCTTTTGGAGAAGGAGGTTGTTGAAGCCATCCTCGTCCCCAAAGGACTTCCTTCCGGGGATGGGTTTGCTCAAACATTGATCCACGACCCTGAAAAGATGGATGGCATGTGCGCCCTTTCCCTTACCATGCCGGTTCAATCCGCAAAGGTCGCCTCCCATCTTTCCATAAAAAACTTAAATAAGAAAGTCGCCGCCGTATTGAAGGCCTGCGAGATCAGGGGCATTGTGGAGCTCGCCAAATTTCTTCAGGTCAAGCTGGACAATCTCCTTCTTATCGGGGTGGACTGTCCGGGGACATTCGAGGTCTCCGACTATTCAAAGATGGTACAGGAGGGAAAAGAGGGCGAGAAACTGGCGGGAGAGATTCTCACAGGAATGGAGAGGGGCGAGACGGTTGCTCCGCAGGGATATACTTTCCGGCCTGCCTGCCGGATGTGTGAATATCCTATTCCGAAGGCGGATATTCACATCAAACTCTTCGGGTATAAAGCGGAGGAAGAGGTCGGTCTTGAGATCGAAGAAAAGCTGGGGAAAGAGCTGGAAGAGAAGGGACTCCTCTCCTTTTCAGGAAATGAACCTTCATCGAGAAACGAAGTCGTGGGCAAGGTTGTTGCGGAGAGGACGAAGAAGAGGGACGCTGTTTTTCAGGAATTCAGGGGAATAGTCAAAGACCTTCAGTCCTTCCTGGACCGGTTCTCAACCTGCATTCGATGCCACAATTGCATGGTGGCCTGTCCGATCTGTTATTGCAAGGAGTGTGTCTTCAAGACGGCCGTCTTCGAACATGAGGGGGACCAGTTTTTGAGATGGGCCGACCGGAAAGGAGGGATACGGATGCCCACCGATACCCTCATTTTTCATCTCATCCGGATGTCCCATATGGTCACCTCCTGCATCGGTTGCGGGCTCTGCGACAGCGCCTGCCCGAGCCGGCTGCCCGTTGCCACGCTTTTCCGGAGTGTGGGAGAGAAGATTCAGAAGATGTTTAACTATGTTCCCGGGAGAGATGTGAATGAGGTGCCCCCTGTAGCCACCTTCAAAGAAGATGAACTGAAGATCGAATCTGGAAGTATTTAATAAATGACAAATGTCAAAGTTCAAATACCAAATGAAATCCAAAGCCCAAATGTCGAAAAAGGAAAATTGGAATGATAGAACGTTGGAATTCTACGTTGACGAAAAATATTTTGTTTTTCGTGCACGATTCCGTTTTGAAATTTGATATTCATTTGACATTTGAATTTTGAAATTTGAAATTGAAAAACGCCGGCTCAAATATTGGCGGGCAATAAGGAGGAGAGGCCCATGGAAGGTAAAACGAAGGAGAAGGAGGAGCTGGTTCCCATCTTCATCATGGGAAAGCGATATGAAGTTCCTGCTTCCTTCACCATTCAGAAGGCGATGGAGTATGCCGGGTATCAACTGATCCGGGGATGCGGATGCCGCGGAGGGATATGCGGGGCTTGTGGAACGGTCTACCGGTTTCCTGGAAGTTATAAGATCGAGGTGGGGCTGGCCTGCCAGACCGTTGTCCAGCCAAACATGTATCTTACACAGATCCCTTTCTTTCCAGCGACCAAGAGTGTCTACGATATGGAGAAGATCAAACCTTCGATCGAGACACTGGTAAAAAATTATCCTGAACTCCTCCGGTGCCTTCAGTGCAATACCTGCACCAAGTCCTGCCCGATGGATATTGAGGTGATGGATTATATCGCTGCCGGAATGCGTGGGGATATCGCCCGTTTGGCAGAACTCTCCTTCGACTGCGTGATGTGCGGCTTGTGCACCTCGAGGTGCCCCGCAGAGATCTGTCAATACAACATCGCCATCCTGGGCAGGCGGCTATACGGGAAGTACATTGCCCCCAGGGCCGAGCATCTGGCCTCGATGGTGGGAGAAATTGAAAGCGGTAAGTTCGATTCGATGCTGAAAGAACTGATGAAAGCCGATGAAGAAACATTGAAAACACTCTACACGGCGAGGGAGATGGAACCCGAGCAGGCGGATGAAGACTGGACACCAAAAGACAAAACATATTTATGAAAATGGTTAATTAGGGTGTCGGGTACAGGGTGTAGGGTGTAGCTGAACCCTACACCCAACCCCCTGTACCCTAAGTTTTGGAGGAATCATGCCATACACAGCAGAATTAAAACAACTGATCAAGAGGGTTGAGGCGACCCGGCCGGAAAGATTTGAGCGGAAGAAACGGGGCGAGGAGTTCCCCCTGCTTTCTCTCAAAGAGAGGCAGGAGCGTCTGGAGAAGTTTCATCCGGATTACAAGGCGGGCGCCAGAACAGAGATCCGGGTGGGTCCCAGCAAGGGTTATGCGATTCAGCCCGAAATGGTCAATCTTCTGGAGGCTCGGAGTCGCATCGATCCGGATAAGATCGATTTAAGCAAGGTCGACTTCGACACGGATGTTCTCATTCTTGGCGGAGGGGGAGCAGGAACAGCGGCCGCACTGATGGCTCAGGAGTGCGGCGTTCGGGTAATGATCGCTACCAAACTCAGACACGGCGATGCAAATACAATGATGGCCGAAGGAGGGATTCAGGCTGCCACCAAGGAGACGAAGGATTCACCTTATTACCACTATCTCGATGTCCTCGGCGGCGGGCACTTCAAGAATGATCCGGAATTGGTTCATACGTTGGTCACTGGGGCGCCAAAGGTGATCGCCTGGCTCGAGAGTTTGGGCTGCATGTTCACCAAAAATGAGGACGGCCGGCTCAGGACGCTCCATGGGGGCGGGACGTGCCGGAAACGGATGCACTATGCAGCGGACATCACCGGCGCCGAGATCATGCGAACCCTGAGAGACGAAGCCAGAAACAGACCCGATATCAAAGTTCTCGAGTTTATGCCCGCCGTGGAGCTGATCTTGAACGAGCATGGTCACTGCGGCGGCGCTGTTTTGTATAATTTGGAGACAGAAGAATATTTCATTGCAAAGGCGAAAGCAGTGATTCTGGCCACCGGCGGGTCCGGAAGACTTCACTATCAGGGATTCATGACTACCAATCATTATGGGGCAACAGGAGATGGCGTGGTCCTTGGCTACCGGGCCGGTCTGCCAGTCTGTTTTCTCCACACCTATCAATATCATCCCACAGGCATTGTTTTCCCTGAGCAGTCGGAGGGAATCCTCATCACCGAGAAATTCAGAGGCGCGGGCGCTAATGTGCTCAACATCGAAGGGGAGCAGTTTGTCAATGAACGGGAGCCGAGGGATGTGGAATCGGCCTGCTTTATCCGAGAATGTGTCGAGACAGGGAAGGGAGTGCCTACAGGTTCAGGAAAGGTGGGAATCTGGCTGGATTCCCCGCTGATCGAGATGCTGATGGGGAAAGGGGCTGTCAAACGTGAGTTCCCGGGAAAGTATATTCTGCTGAAACGTTTCGGCATCGACATCTCAAAAGAGCCGATGCTGGTTTACCCGACGGTCCACTACCAGAACGGCGGATTGGAATACAACAGCAGGTGCGAGACCGCCATCCCCGGCCTCTACTCCTCAGGGGAAGTATCCGGCGGGGTTCACGGGGAGAACCGCCTCATGGGGAATTCCCTTCTCGATGTCTGTGTCTTCGGAAAAATTGCCGGAATGAGCGCCGCAGATTATGTGAAAGAGAAAGCAAGAGATGGCAAATTGAGTTTAGACCATGTCCGGAGATATCATAAAGAACTGGAAGAAGCAGGAATCGTGACAGACCGTGTAGCTCCCATGCTCCTGCCGGATTACTCCAATCCCAAAGTGAGAGAGCGTCAATTAACTGCCCACTAGGTGGGTACAATCCGGTAGTCCCTTTATCCAGCACCTTCGAGAATACCCCGCAGCTTGCGGGGATGAATGGCTTAAGATAATCTTCCTG
>Ga0154725_1144_pt1 | contig 97441 bp, 88 predicted proteins | sample Rifle2008BG16ft_FD_105733 | JGI IMG/M metagenome (GOLD analysis project Ga0154725, IMG submission 105733) | Deltaproteobacteria bacterium RBG_16_49_23 | reverse complement strand
TTATGAGACAGGTTGCAGCATGAGAGAGTCTTTCGTGTCCACTATTGACATCAGGGGTCACTATATGTCTCTGAATACAGCAATTTTGCTCTGTGCTGCTTCATTCGATGTTCTAAATTTGAGGTGATCCCAGTATATAGCTGACCAGCTCGATCGCAGATATATACGTACCACATGGAACTGCCTCATCGAGAAGGTTTTCGTCTGGACAGGGAAGAAGAATTTAAAAGGGGACCTCAAAGGCCCCCTTTTAAATTTCTGGCTCCCCGAGTAGGATTCGAACCTACGACCTAGTGGTTAACAGCCACCCGCTCTGCCGGTTGAGCTATCGGGGAATGATTTGGGTTTAGTTTAAAAGAAAATTTCGGGGATGGCAAGAGGAATATTTTTATCCCCGCACGGTCACATCGTCTTCGAGGGGCGTCTCCAGTTTTCTCAACACCCTCTTCTTGTGCCAACCCCTCACCATGTTGACCGGACCCGAGAGGACATATAGAAAGATGAAGGTGAAGAGGACGAGTGTGGGTTCCATGACGATGACAATCATTGAGAGAACAATGAAGATGAAGAGGCTAAAGGGTTTCCTTCTGGCGAGGTCAAATTCTTTAAAACTGAAATAACGAATGCTTGATACCATGAGAAATGCGAGGACATAGATCATCACCAGAATGACGATATCTTTGACCCATCCTGTCTCGATCAGACGGAGGTAGAGAAGGATCGTCAGGGCGATCATCGAAGCCGCTGCGGGAATGGGAAGGCCTTTAAAGTATTTTGTCTCTCCGGAGGCGGACATCACATTGAACCGGGCCAATCTTAAGGCTCCGCAGACGACAAAGAGGAAGGCGGCGAGCCAGCCGAACCGTCCGTAAGGCCTCAGCGCCCAGCTAAAGGCCAGGAGGGCAGGGGCCACTCCGAAGGAGATCAGATCAGCCAGAGAATCGTACTGAACCCCGAATTTGGAGGTGGCTCCGGAGAGGCGGGCTACCTTCCCATCGAGGATATCGAAGACCGAGGCCAGCAAGATGGCCACGGCCGCATAGTAGAATTTCTCCTGAAAGACGGAGATGATGGCCCAGAAGCCGCAGAAAAGGTTTCCTGTGGTGAAAAGATTGGGGAGGATGTAAACCCCTTTTCGCATCTTAATTCGTGTTCTTCTCTTTCTCATGGCGATACCCGATGATCGACTCCCCTCCCTTGATATGCTGTCCCACCCTCACGATGGGGCGGACATCCGTGGGAAGATAGAGGTCAACCCTTGATCCAACCCTTATCATACCAAAAATTTCCCCTCTCTTCAAGAGGTCGCCCGTTTTCGCATAACAGACGATCCTCCTTGCCACAAGACCAGCAATCTGAATAAGCAGGATTTTGGACCGGTCCTCTGTCTCAATAACCAAGGCATTCTGTTCATTGAGGAGGGATGCCTTGTCGCGGCTTGCCACCAGGAACCGGCCTGGATGGTAACTCGTCTCAAGGACTTTTCCGGAGGCAGGGGCGCGATTGAGGTGGACATCGAAGGGAGACATGAAAATGGACACTTTTAAGGCCCTCTGCTTTAAGAAACGGTCCTCTTCGCATTCTCCCACATGGACGATTCTGCCATCTGCCGGAGAGAGGATGATATTCGGGAGGGATGGAATCTTTCTATCCGGATTCCTGAAAAAATAGGCGATGAAGAGGGTGAGAAGGATTCCCGGGATCGTTAAAACCGCCCATCCCATTCCTGCAAAGAAGAGGGTGAGGATGGCTGACGGGACCAGGAAGGGGAAGCCTTCTCTCGCAATAGGCCACTTATTCTGAGGCATCAGCGCTTCTTCTCTTTGAGCCAGCCCATCATGGAACGCAGTTTCTTTCCCACAGTCTCGATGGGATGCTCTGCTTCCTTCTTTCTCAGGGCGGTGAAGACCGGCCGGCCCACCTGATTCTCCAGGATCCATTCTCTGGCAAAATTCCCGTTCTGGACCTCTTCGAGGATGCGTTTCATTTCCCTCCGCGTCTCCTGCGTGATGATTCGTTTTCCCCGGGTCAGATCTCCATATTCGGCCGTATCGGAGACAGAATAACGCATGTAGGAGAGGCCGCCTTCATACATCAGGTCAACAATCAGCTTCAGTTCATGGAGGCATTCGAAGTAGGCGATCTCAGGGTGATAGCCCGCTTCCACCAGGGTATCGAATCCTGCCTTGATCAGTTCGCTCACCCCTCCGCAGAGCACGGACTGTTCTCCAAAAAGGTCGGTCTCCGTCTCTTCTTTGAAAGTTGTCTCAATCACGCCGGCGCGGGTGGCGCCCAGGCCCTTGGCATAGGCGAGGGCGGTCTTTTTGGCCTTCTTTGTAAAATCCTGATGGATGGCGAGAAGGGATGGGACTCCCGCTCCCCTCTCATATTCTCTTCGCACCAGATGGCCCGGGCCTTTCGGGGCGATCATCACCACATCGATCTCTTTCGGTGGGACGATTTGGCCATAGTGAATGTTGAAACCGTGGGAGAACAAGAGGGTCTTTCCCTTCCGGAGATGGGGTTTCACATCCCCCTCATAGAGTTTGGCCTGGATGTGGTCCTGAGTGAGGATCTGGATGAGATCGGCCTGACGGGCGGCTTCATCTGCCGTAACCGGCTTGAAGCCGTGCCGGAGGGCGAGGTCATAATTTTCGCCTCCTTTTCGTTGAGAGACGATAACGTCAAGACCGCTGTCTCGCAGGTTCTGGGCCTGGGCATGACCCTGGCTCCCATAGCCGATGATGGCGATCTTCTTCCCTTGCAGGTCTTTGAGATCCGCATCCTTATCATAATAGATTTTCATTTTGCGCTCCTTATTTTGATCGCCGGGAAATTAATTTTTTATAACACTTTAGCGGTTTGAAAAGACATCATAAAATCCCTCCCCTGCCTTCGCCGAAGCGGCTTCGCGCAGGCAGGCCACCTCCCTTTGCCAAAGGGAGGAGAAACATTTCCCCCTTTTGACAAAGGGGGATGAAGGGGGATTAGATAATTTTTTTCAAAGAGCTATACTGTTATAATTTTTTAAATCTCTTTAAGAAAGTTCGGTCATGGCTTTGCTTCCTCTTGAAATCGCCACTCGACCGGTCCTCACCAGTTCCTTTATGCCCAGAGGCTTCAGAAGAGCAAGAAGGGCATCGATCTTTTTCTCATCCCCTGTCGCTTCGATGGTATAGGTTTTGGATCCCACATCGATGACCTTCCCCCTGAAAATGTCCGCAATCCGGAGAATCTCCTCGCGGGTCTTTTCGGTGGCTGAGACCTTGACCAGAACCATTTCCCTTTCCACGAAGTCCTTGTCAATGAGATCGACGACTTTGATGACGGGAATCAATTTGTTCAGCTGTTTGAGCACCTGTTCGATGATCTGATCGTCCCCGTGGGTGACAATGGTCATGGTGGAGACGGTGGGATCGAGGGTTTGAGCCACAGAGAGGCATTCGATGTTAAACCCCCTGCCGCTGAAGAGGCTTGCAATCCGGGCCAGAACCCCGAATTCATTTTCAACTAAAAGGGTAATGACGTGACGCATTTAAGCCTCAAAGGCTGGAATAGTGGAATAATGGAATTTTGGAATATTGGGTTTTAAACTGTAAAGAAATGTTTTCTCTTACATCTCACCATTTTTCCAATGTTTTTTCTTCTTTCCATTATTCCATTATTCCATTGTTCCATCATTCCATCTTTCCTTTTTATACCAACCTCATCTGGTTGAGCGGCTCTCCCGCCGGAACCATGGGATAGACATTTTCCTCGGGATCGATCACGAAATCGATCACCACCGGTTCAGGAATCGAAAAAGCCTTCTTCAGAACAGGAACGACCTCTTCGGGTTTGGTCGCCCTCAAGCCCACGGCGCCATAAGCCTCTGCCAGTTTCACGAAGTCAGGAGAGACCCCTTCGAGAGAAGAGGAGGCGTAGCGTTTTCCATAGAAGAACTCCTGCCACTGCCTGACCATACCAAGGTAACCATTGTTCAGAATGGCCACTTTGATCGGCAGTCGATACTGGACAGCCGTGGCCAGTTCCTGAGAGTTCATCTGAAAACTGCCATCTCCTGAGATGCCAATGACCAGCCTGTTCGGAAAGGCGACCTGGGCTCCGAGGGCAGCGGGGAAGCCATAGCCCATTGTTCCCAGTCCGCCGGAGGTGAGAAAAGTTCTCGGCCTGCGATATTTGTAATACTGGGCGGCCCACATCTGGTTCTGTCCCACCTCGGTGGTGAGAATAGCTTCACCTCCGGTCAACTCGTCGATCTTCTCGATGACATACTGGGGCTTGATGATCTGCTCCTGCTGGTAATTCATATCATAGATGGCCTTCCAGTTCTCGATCTGGCGATGCCATTTATGAACTCCTTCCTTGAAAGAGAGGGTCTCCTCTTTTTCGAGAAGGGAGCTTATTTTCGAAAGGATGTGTTTACAATCACCCACGATGGGGAGATCGACCTTCACATTTTTACTGATGGAGGTGGGGTCGATGTCGATATGAATGACTTTGGCCTGGGGGGCGAAGGATTCGAGCTTTCCGGTCACCCGGTCGTCGAATCGGGCTCCGACGGCGATGAGAAGATCGGACTCCATCACCCCCATATTGGCGCAGTACGTTCCATGCATTCCCAGCATTCCGAGGGAGAGGGGATGATCCCCAGGAAAGCCTCCCAGTCCCATGAGCGTCATGGTGACAGGGATTCCCAGCTTTTCCGCCAGGTGGAAGAGCTCCTTCGAGGCGTTGGAGGAGATGATTCCGCCACCGACATAGAAGAGCGGCCTCTTCGACTTCAGGATCAGATGGGTTGCCCTCTGAATCTGGCCGGGGTGACCTTCCAGAGTTGGCCGGTATCCACGAATGGTTACCTTTTCAGGATATTTATATTCTGCCGAGTCCACGAGAATATCTTTGGGAAGATCGATGAGAACCGGTCCCGGCCTTCCAGTCCGGGCGATATAAAACGCTTCTTTCATGATCCGGCTTAAATCCTTAATCTCTTTGACGAGGTAGTTATGCTTGGTGCAGGGCCGGGTGATTCCCACGATGTCGGCCTCCTGAAAGGCATCGTTTCCGATGAGGTGGGTGGGGATTTGACCGGTTAGGATGACGATGGGAATCGAGTCCATGTAGGCCGTGGCAATGCCTGTCACTGTATTGGTGGCGCCCGGTCCGGAAGTGACCACCACCACGCCCACTTTCCCCGAAGCGCGTGCATATCCGTCTGCCGCATGGACAGCCGCCTGCTCGTGGCGGACAAGAATCTGGCGGAACGGAGTGCTGACCAGTTCGTCGAAGAGAGGAAGGATCGCCCCTCCTGGATAGTTGAAGAGGGTCTCCACCCCTTCCTTCTTCAGACATTCAACGATAATCTGGGAACCCGTCTTCTTCATAATCAGAAAAGAGGGAATAGTGGAATAATGGAATGCTGGAATAATGGGTCTAAAAAGGCAAAGAAAAACTTATTCAATCTTTTTTCGAAACCCAACATTCCAATATTCCAATGTTCCATCATTCCATTTGTTTTATCTGTATTTCCTCAAGATTTTTTCCATCTCGTCTTTATGAACCAGTTTTTTCTTTTTGATGATCTTTATCTCCATCTCATCGTGAGGAGTAAGAAAGGGCTTCTTCTCCAGCTCATCCAGTTGCCTTGCAAATTCGATATGGGCCTTTTTGATTTTTATGAAATCTTCATCTTCCTTCATCAATCTTTCGATCAATTCTTCTTCTCTGGTCACTCTGGTTCCCCCCTTGCAACAAATTGAAATTTCAACTGGTTTATTACCCAAAATTAATATAAACAGCAGTTGTTTGTCAAATGGGGCGCTTTTCCTGCCATTTGATCTCCGCCTCGGAAGGCCGGACATAGATGGGAGCAAATGTCTCCACATCTAAAGATTCTCCCTTACGAAGAAGTTCACCTCCCAATCTCGCAACGGCCGACCCGTGAGGGAGATGGAGAAAAGGATTGGGAAAGAGGGCAAATGAGGGGAGGGATTTCAAAAGGAAGTCTCCATAGGTCTTCACTCCATCACCGACGAAGACCGTCTTTTCCCCTATTTTTTTGACGAGGTCCTGGGGGCTCATGGCCTGATAACCGGATCGTCTTTTAAGAAGGTTGGTTTCCTCATAACGATAGAAGGCGGCATAGACCTCCCCCTTGCGCGCATCGAGGACGGGACAGATGAGATAGGGAGTTGGCGAAATCTGAGAGGCAAGAACGTCGAGTGAGGCTACTCCTGCCGCAGGCTTGCGGGTTGCATAAGCCAGACCTTTGACCGTGCTTACGCCGATTCGTAATCCTGTAAAAGAACCCGGACCGAGGGAGATGGCCCATCCATCGAGTTCTTCCATCGGACAGCGTGATTCCTTGAGGAGATGTTCAATGGCTCCCAGCAGTCTTTCGGAGTGGGTGACCGGAATGTTGAGAAGGTATTCCGAGATGACCTCTCCCGCATCGATCAGCCCGACGCTGCCACAGCGGGTTGAGGTATCGATTCCGAGGATTTTCATATCAGAATTTGAATCCTCCTGGGAAAAAATACCGGATCAGGTCATTCCTAATGGCAAAGAGCATCAAGAGGATAAGTAGAACCAAGCCGATTTTTTGGGCTATTTCCATCTTCTTGATACTGATAGGCCTTCTCAGAATCGCCTCTAACCCTAAAAAAAGCAGGTGACCTCCATCTAAGATAGGAATGGGGAAAAGGTTCAGAATACCCAGGTTGATACTAATCAGAGCCGTAAAAAGGGTTAACTCTAAAATTCCTCTCCTGGCCTGTTCTCCCGCCATTTTTGCAATCATGATGGGACTGCCGATTTGGTCGGCGGGAATTACTCTTTGAATAAGTTTCACGATTCCAACTATAGTTAACCGAATCGTTTGCCAGGTTTGAACAAACCCATAGCCTAAGGCTCCGATTGGCCCGACCTTTTGCCGCTCTACCTTAACAGGAGGATGAGTGATACCAATTCTGAAAGTCTGGACTTCTTCTCCAAAAATAGTTTTATCAACGAACGGTTTTGGAATAACCTTAATCTCAAGAATTTCACCCTCCCGGTCCACCTTAAGGGAGAGCTCTTTCCCTTTGCTATTACTTATGATTTCGTGTAATTCCTCCCATCTTGAGATTTCTCTCCCATTAACTGCAAGAATGAGATCCCCTTTCCTCAAACCTGCTTTCTCCGCAGGGAAATCAGCGGTGACTTCACCTACTCTTGGAGGCACGACAGGTGTCGAAGGGATACCGGCAAACAGATTGACAGTAGAAAAGAGGGCTACCGCAAGAAAGAGGTTGAAAAAAGAACCCGCGCCAATGATTAGAACACGTTTCCATATGGGTTGCACCGACAAGGAGCGAGCCCGTTCCTCTTCGTTTACCTCTTCCCCCGGGTCCTCTCCGATTGGTTTAACATATCCCCCAAAAGGGATGGCACAGATTTTATATTCAGTTTCTCCAATCTTTTTTCCGATCAGTTTTGGCCCGAACCCCAAGGAAAAAGTGCGGATGCCGACGCCTAATTTTTTTGCCAGAAGAAAGTGACCCAATTCATGAATGAAAATGAGAATTCCCAGAACGACAATGGTTGCGATGATTGTGGTCAGCACACTTTTCTCCCTTCTATGATAGTCTTTGTTTTTTCTCTGGCCCACTGATCGGCCCTTAAAATATCTTCGATTGTGCGGGCTGTTTTCAGCTCATGTTCTTCCATCACCTTTTGGATGAGGAGAGGAATATCGGTGAATTTGATCCGCCCTTCAAGAAAACCGTTCACCGCTACCTCGTTGGCCGCATTGAGGATGGCGGGCATGGTCTCCCCGATTTCAATCGATTGGTAGGCCAACCGGAGGCAGGGGAATTTTCCCGGGTCCGGAGGGGAGAAAGTGAGCGGTCCCGCCTGAGCAAAGTTAAGGGAAGGCAGTTTAAGGTTCAATCGTTCCGGAAAAGAGAGGGCATAGGAGATCGGAATCCTCATGTCGGCGATTCCCATCTGGCCGATGATCGAGCCGTCGATATATTCAACCATGGAATGGACAACACTCTGTGGATGGATCCGGACGATGATCTTCTCCACCGCAATGTCAAAAAGCCAGTGGGCTTCGATGACCTCCAATCCTTTATTCATGAGTGAGGCCGAATCGATGGTAATCTTCTTCCCCATCTCCCAGTGGGGGTGATTAAGGGCGTCTTTGACAGTGACCTCATGGAGCTTGGAGAGCGGATGGTTGAGGAAAGGTCCTCCTGAAGCCGTGAGAATGAGACGGTGGATGTCCTCCTTCCTGTGGCCGAGAATAGCCTGGAAGATGGCGCTGTGCTCGCTATCCACGGGCAGGATCTGAACCCCATTCTTCTTTACCTCTTCCATGACGATTTTACCCGCCATCACCAGAGACTCTTTATTGGCCAGGGCGATCGATTTTCCGGTTTTAATGGCGGAAAGGGTGGGGATGAGCCCCACGGCGCCGACAATGGCAGAGACGACCTGAGTCACCTGCGGATGGGTGGCCACCCGGATGAGCCCTTCCACTCCGTGGAGCACTTCAACCTCTATTCCGGAGAGGCTCTTTTGAAGTTCTCCGGCCGCCTCCCGATTCAGGACAGAGACGACTTTGGGCTGAAACCGGCGGACCTGCTCTTTCAGGAGGCCGGTGTTGAGACCCGCCGAGAGGCCGATGACTTCAAAGCGCTCCGGGAATTGGCGGACGATGTCAAGGGTATTCACCCCGATCGAGCCTGTGGAACCCAGGATGGCCAGTCGCTTCATGGGCTCTCCTTCAAGAAATGGGGGAGAAGGTAGTAGAGAAATGGGGTGGAGAAGAGGAAGCTATCGATCCGGTCCAGCACCCCTCCATGCCCCGGAAAGAGAGACCCCGAATCTTTTACCTGCGCGCTTCGTTTCAGCATCGATTCGGTGAAGTCTCCCAATTGGCCCAGGATTCCCATTCCGATGGTCACGAGAAGACAGCTCCCTTTGTTGAAAGAAGGGAGGAACAGGGAAGCGAAGAGCAGCCCGATGATGACCGATCCGGCGATCGCTCCCAGAAGCCCCTCATAGGTCTTATTCGGGCTGATCTTCGGGTAGAGTTTATGTTTGCCGAAGAGCGTGCCACTGAAGAGGGCGATGATGTCTCCGGCCCAGACCGTAATGATCAGGAAGAGAACCCATATCCTTCCATCGGTCTGGTTCCGGATGAGAATGATATGGGAGAGAAGAAACCCGACATAGAAAATTCCGAAGAAGGTCGTCCCTAAATTGGAAATGATGGATGAGAGATCCTGAGAGATGGCCATATGGAGGATACAGAGAGCAAGGAGCGTGACCACGAGAAAGGGGGAGAGGCTCCATGCCTCTCCATGGGAAAAAAGGATGGAGAGAATCAATCCCAGTCCAATCCCGGCGAGACGCTCGATTTTTCCGGATCGAGGATGCGCGAGTTTATTAAATTCGAGGAGACCCAGAAGGATGGTGATGAGAACCATCAGGGTAAAAAGGATGGAAGGTCCCAGGGCGATCAGAAGGAGGAAGGGCGGGATAATGAGGAGCGCTGTCCAAACCTTCTTTTTTTCGATTTTACCCATCGGTTTTTTAATTTCGGATTTCGAATTTCGGATTTCGGATTTTAATTCCGCATTCCGCAATCCACATTCCGCAATGATTCTCAAAGTCCATTGATCTGTTCGCTGGTCAGGCCGAACCTTCTCTCTCTCGATTGATAATCGGCGATTGCTTTCAGGAGTTCTTCCCGGTTGAAATCGGGCCAGAGGGTTTCCGTCAGATAGAGTTCGGTATAAGCGATCTGATAGAGGAGGAAGTTGGAGATTCGTGACTCGCCGCTCGTCCGGATGAGCAGGTCAGGATCGGGGAGTCCCTTTGTCCAGAGATACTGCGGAAAGGACGACAGGTCGATCTCCTCCTCTCTGATCTTGCCTTTTCTCAAATCGGAAATGATTTCCCGGACGGCATGGAGGATTTCCGAGCGGCCCCCATAACTCAATGCCAGATTGAGGATCATCCCGTCGCATTTTTCCGTCTTTTTGATCGTCTCCTCAAGGGTCGCCCGGACATCGGCAGGAAGATCTTCCAACCTGCCGATGGCACAGAGTCGAATATGATTCTTGACCATCTCCCCGCACTCTTTGACCAGATATTCCTTCAAGAGCCCCATCAACGCCGCCACCTCCTCCTTCGGTCTTTGCCAGTTCTCCATGGAGAAAGCATAGAGCGTCAAGACCCCGATTCCCAGCTCGCGGCAGGAGGTGACCACTTCCCTGACGGCATCGACTCCCTTGATATGTCCGCTGATCCGGTTCCGATTTTTCTTTTTGGCCCAGCGGCCATTTCCATCCATGATGACGGCAATATGGCGGGGAAGTTTTTCCTTATCGATTTCTTCCATGGTTGATCGGGGCAATTGCCTCTAAGTGATGCGTGATTCATCCGCAGCCTTACAGGCCGGGAAGTCTATTAAAGTTACCATATCAATTGCGTATTTTCAATCGATGGGTAAAAAGAGAATCATTTGAAGAGGGACTGAAAAAAGATGTTGATTAAAAGAGGAGGAGGAAAGGGGAATAGCGTCTCCCCCTCTCCATCCTATTTCTCGGTAATCGCCTCGACAGGACATACTTCCACACAGCTTCCACACTCGGTGCATTTTTCGTCATTGATCGTGTAAGGTTCACCCTCTTCAATGGCATCAGCCGGACATTCCTCTGCGCACGTACCGCATGCCACGCATTCATCGGTGATCAAATAGGCCACTTTTCTCACCTCCTTTTTTTTATTTCGGATTGCGGAATTCGGATTGCAAAAGTCTAAATCCGAATCCTTTTTAACCTCAATCGAACTTTAGGCGCTTACATCATAAAATCTGAGAATTTATCTCTAACTTTCTTTGAAATGTCTCAAAAAATCTCCCCTCCCCTTCAAGGGGAGGGTTAGGGTGGGGATGGGACAATGAGGTTCGTAAGGAAATAGAACCCCATCCCCCTCCCAACCTCCCCCTTGAAGGGGGAGGGAATTATTTAGGAAATTTCAAATATTTTTGCTTAAATTTCAAGGATCTCTTTTTCCTTGGCGGAAAGAGTCGTATCCACTTTTTCAATATATTTATCGGTAGACGTCTGGACCTTTTCCATCCATTGGTGAAGCTGGTCCTGGGAGATCTTCTTATTCTTTTCCATCCCCTTCAGCTGTTCGTTTGCCTCCCTCCGGATGTTGCGGAGGGCCACCTTTGTTGCTTCCCCCATCTTTTTAACCACCTTGACCAGGTCCTTCCGGCGTTCCTCCGTCAGCCGGGGAATATTGATCCGGATGACCTTCCCATCGTTCATGGGCGTCAACCCGAGCTCCGATTTCAGGATTGCCTTCTCGATCTCTCCGATCGTGGCGGGATCCCATGGCTGGATGGTGATGAGCCTGGGTTCGGGGACGGCAAGCGTGGCCATCTGGTTGAGCGGGGTGGAGGTGCCGTAATAATCGATCCGGATATCATCCAGAAGGGCGAGAGAAGCCCTCCCTGTTCTCACCTTATTGAGGTCCGTTTTGAGAGTCGCGAGGGACTTTTCCATCTTTGCGGTCACATCGGCATATATTTTCTCATCCATGGCTCATCCTCTCACCTTCGTCCCCACCTTCTCTCCCAGAACGACCCGTTTAATATTCCCCTTTTTCTTCAGATTGAAGACGATGATGGGAATCTGATGGTCCATGCAGAGGGAGATGGCTGTTGCATCCATCACTTTCAACTGTTTTTTCAAGACATCGAGATAGGTGAGTTCATCATATTTCCGGGCCCGTCTATTCAACATTGGATCGACGTCATAAACCCCATCCACTTTGGTAGCTTTCAAAATCACTCCGGCTCCGATCTCCATCGCCCGGAGCGAGGCGGTCGTGTCGGTGGTGAAATAGGGATTGCCCGTTCCTCCTGCAAAGATGACCACTCTGCCTTTTTCCAGATGGCGTATGGCCTTTCGGCGGATAAAAGGCTCGGCCAATTCCCGCATCTCAATGGCTGTCTGGAGCCGGGTATGAACGCCGATCTTCTCGAGTGCATCCTGAAGGGCAATGCCGTTCAGGATGGTGGCCAGCATTCCCATATGATCTGCGGAAACCCGGTCCATCCCCTTGGAACTGGCGGCCACTCCCCTGAAAATATTTCCACCTCCGATGACGATGGCGATCTCGACCCCGAGGGCTTTGACCTCCTTGATCTCCCCGGCGATCTGGAGGATCACCGAGGGATCAATTCCAAACCCTCCCTCACCGGTTAAAACCTCCCCGCTGATCTTCAGGAGAATCCTTTGATAAGGAATTCTTTTCATGAATGGCTGAAATGACCTATGACCGTGAGGACAATCCTTCCCCTAATTGAAATCGGGCAAAACGGCGAATGGCGATGTTCTCTCCAAGTTTTCCGATCATCCCATCGAGAACCTCTTTGATCGTGAGATCGGAATCCTTGATATAGGTCTGCTCCAGAAGACAGGCCTCGGCATAGAACCTCTCCAGTTTCCCTTCGACGATCTTATCGATCACCTTTGCCGGTTTTCCCGAATCGAGCGCCTGGGTCCGGTAAATCTCCCGCTCCTTTTCCAGGACCTCCGGGGGGACATCCTCTCTTCTGATGAATTGGGGATTGGCAGCGGCAATATGCATGGCCATATTTTTTACGAAGCCCTGAAAGTCCTCGGTCTTGGCAACAAAGTCGGTTTCACAGTTGATTTCAACCAGAACCCCCATCTTTCCGCCTGCATGGATATAGGAAGCAACAAGGCCGTCCGTGGCAATTCGTCCTGCCTTCTTTGCGGCGGTCGCCAACCCCTTCTTTCTCAAATGATCAATGGCGACTTCAATATTTCCTCCGGCTTCCTGAAGCGCGGCTTTGCAATCAACAATCCCGGCCCCTGTCCTCTGTCTTAAATCTTTCACGAGTTCAATCGAAATTTCCATCAGAATCTATTCCTCCTCACCTTCAACGCCTTCTTCCACATCGATCTCTCCTGGAGGTTGGGGCGCCTGGATAGCTTCTTTTTCCTCTTTGGCCCGTTCCATCTGGAGCTTTTTCTCATAAAGCTGTTTTCCCTCTATGACAGCATCCGCAATCTTAGAGGCGAAAAGCTGGATGGCGCGAATGGCATCATCATTGCCCGGCACCACATAATCCACTTCGTCAGGATCGCAGTTGGTATCAACAATACCAATCGATGGGATGCCGATCTTTCTTGCTTCATGGATGGCAATCTTCTCTTTCTTGGGATCCACGACGAAAATGGCCCCAGGAAGACGATTCATATTCTTGATTCCCCCCAGGGATCTTTCCAGCTTTGTCCTCTCTCTTTCAAGTTCCAGAACCTCTTTTTTGGGGAGGAGACTATAGATCTCCTCGTTCTTCATCGCCTCAAGTTTATTGAGCCGGTCAATGGACCGCTTGATCGTCTGAAAGTTGGTCATCATCCCCCCCAGCCAGCGATGGTTGACATAGAACATCCCGCACCGGTTGGCTTGTTCCAAAATCGTCTCCTGCGCTTGTTTTTTCGTTCCGACGAAAAGGATATATTCGCCTTTGGAAGCCACCTCCCGAACAAACTGGTAGGCTTCTTTAAAGAGCTGGACTGTCTTCTGGAGATCGATGATGTAAATTCCATTCCTTGCCCCGAAGATATAGGGTTTCATTTTGGGGTCCCAACGCTTTGTTTCATGGCCGAAATGAACCCCAGCCTCCAGAAGTTCCTTCATCGTTACATTTGACATTGAACCCTCCGTTTCTTTTCCATTCCTCCTCCTCTATATGAAATTAGTCAAATAGTTTTTTTGTTAACATATGATAACCCATTTTGCAAGTGGAAAAAACCCCACGGGCAGCTTGATTTTGAACTGAAGTTTTGTGCCCGAGGGAGTAAGTTATAACTCTTTGAAATTATTGAAGTATAAAAGAATGCCGCGTTCCATCCCATTTCTAAGGGGAAGGAACGCGAAAGAAGCTTAATGGGCTGCCTTTTGCCATTACTGGACCTGCTTGCCTTGCCTGTTGTGGACAGGAGGATTTGATCTAAGTCAAGGAAAGGGACGGGGAAAAGTGTTAATTTATAAATAAGGAGATGGAAAAATGAAATGTCCTGGAACTGATATGAAATTCTGGAAGCCCGGAGATATCTTTGATATCGATTGTCCCAAGTGCGGGAAAAGAGTCGAATTCTTCAAGGATGAGGTGAAAAGGAAATGCCGGTGCGGCCATGTCATTGTTAATCCGAAGATCGATTTTGCCTGTGCGGAATGGTGCCCCTATGCCGAGCAATGTGTCGGAGCGGTCCCTGAAGAGGTAAAAGCCAAGCAGAGGAAGGAGTTACAGGAGTCGGTGAAGGAGAGAATCGGAGTTGAGATGAAGAAATATTTCGGAACCGATTTTAAACGGGTCAATCACGCTCTGAAAGTGGCCCGCCATGCAGAACAGATTTTGAAGCTGGAAGGAGGGAATCCCCTGGTGGTCCTGGGAGCGGCTTACCTCCATGATATCGGGATCCATGAGGCCGAAAAAAAGCGCCAGAGCGTCTCAGGCCACTATCAGGAACAAGAGGGGCCCCCGATTGCGCGGGAGATTCTGAACAGGTTGGATATCGAAAAAGAGATCATTGAAGAGATCTGCGACATCATCGGACACCATCACCACCCGAGAGAGGAAGAGACCCTCCACTTTCAGATTCTCTATGAGGCGGACTGGCTGGTCAATATCGAAGAAGAAGGGCTGAGAGACGATCCGGAAAAACTTGAGAAGTTAATCGCCAGGGTTTTTAAAACCGCGACAGGGAAAAGGCTGGCGGAGGAACTCTATCTGAATGTGTCTTCCCATTAACATCCCATCCCCCTCCCAACCCTTCGACTTCGCTCAGGGCAGGCCTCCCCCTTGAAGGGGGAGGAGTTAAGAAAGTTGTCCCTAAGATTTCCTTCCCTTTAAGGGGAGGGTGAGGGAGGGGATGGGGCGAATGAAAAGGAGGGAGAGCAAAGTTAGCGCTCATGCCTGCCAGGGGAGGGGGAGATTTTTCTTAAATTATTGCTGAGGAGGAAAATATTATGAAATGCCCGGGACAGGATTCGAGATTCTGGAAGCCGGAGGATGTCTTCGAAATGCAGTGTCTTAATTGCGGCTGGGCCATTGAATTCTTCAAAGACGATGTGAAGAGGAAGTGTCGTTGCGGCCAGGAGGTCGTCAATCCCCGGCTCGATTTCGGTTGCGCCCAGTGGTGTGAGTATGGCGACCAATGCCTTGGCGTTATTCCACCGGAATTGGAGGAGCTGAAGCAGGAGCTTGAAAAGGGCCGGTTCAAGGAAAAATTCTCACAGGCCATGAAGAGATATTTTGGCAAGGATGTGACACGGATCCACCATGCCCAGAAAGTAGCCCGTTTTGCAGAGGAGATGGTCAAGAGAGAAGGGGGGAATCCCCTCGTCGTCTTAGGAAGCGCTTTTTTGCACGATATCGGCATCCACGAGACCGAGAAAAAGCATGGAAATCCCTCAGGTGAGTTTCAGGAACTGGAGGCCCCTCCCATTGCGAAAGACCTCTTAAAAAGACTTAGCCTGCGAAGCGAGGTGATTGAAGAGATCTGCGACATCATCGGGCATCATCACCACCCGAGAGAGGAAGAGACCCTCCACTTTCAGATTCTCTATGAGGCCGACTGGCTGGTTAACATTGAGGAAGAGGGGATATTAAAAAATCGGGAGGAACTTAAGGAGTTGATCCCCAAAGTTTTCAAGACGGCCAGCGGAAAAAAATTGGCAGAGAATCTCTACCTTCAATAAACCACATATCCTTCCCCCTTCAAGGGGGAGGTTAGGTGGGGGATGGGTTGAAAAGAACTTCTAAGCGACTAAAGAGAGGGGCATCAACCTGAAGGAACTGGATTTATTGGTTTGCTTATAATAGGTGTTTTCCTGAGAGGCGTTCCATTTATCTTTAAATTCGTTCCATCTAAAGTGAGAGGTTAATCTTCCTTTTTTGAAAAAGAAGATTCTGTTTCTTTTTTCGTAGATCCAGACGGTATTAAAATCTTCAGTCCCAGATTCTCTGTTTAAAACCATCGTTTCCAGCGCAAAATATCCCTGAAGCCGGTCAAGGCTGATCCGAATGTCCGGATCGCCCCACTGGTTAAGAAATATTTTCTGATTAATACCGGCGAGCATCAGGTGATGACGTGACATCGCAGGCCTATTTTGTACCCTAAAAATGTTTGAAATGGGTCTCAGCAAAGGAGTCAACATATCAAAAAGCACCCCAATTTAAGTTCCTATTTATCATAAATTCCAGCAAGTTGCAAGTGAAATTATTTCTCCTTGCACCAACGTTATATATTTAGGTTAAGCCTCAAAGAGTAAAGAATTGCCCTCACTCCTTAGTGTATCATGTTCTTTCTTTTTGGAGGCAGGAAGGTAGAAGGTAAAGAAAGAGACTTTTAAAATACAGCGCTTACCGCTTGAAAATAAAAGATTTGTCTTAGTTTTCTTTTAAGAATGGTTGTGCTATTATTTTAATATTAATGATCGAAGTTGTCCCTCTGCGGGAAGGTTGATTACTGCCATGAAGAAACATTTGATTGCGGCGTTATTCCTGGTTCTTCTCATCCTGTCATTTGTGGGAGGGGCTTTGTACACACAGCGCAGGTTTCGGACGACTGATCACCCGGGTTTTAAACCACCCGTGGTTCGTATCGAAGAGCGAACCGATACTGACACTTCCCTTCTTCCTCCCGGAACCGTGAGGATCGCGCCTCAAAAACAGCAGATGATCGGCGTTCAGGTAGGACCAGTGGAGAGGACAACCCAGAAGCATAGATTGCGAACCATAGGAAGAGTGGCAGCGGATGAAAACCGCACCTACCGTGTGCTTGCAAGCTCGGAAGGCTGGGTGTGGAACGTCCGTGAAAGCACCACAGGCAGTCTGGTCAGGAAGGATCAGTTGATGGCCACGGTGTACAACTATCAGTTCCTGACAAGACAGCAGCAGTACCTCTATGCACTGGATTTTGAAGAGCGCAGACAGAAGGCGAGAGCACAGGCTTCGACCCCGCAGCCCCCTGACGCGCAATCTCAGATCGGACAGCAACCGACCATGCCGAGTCCCATGCCCACGATGATACCGACGACGCCAGGCGGCGGAGCAAGCATGTCCGGCGGAGCCGCCTATACCATCAGAGATCAACTGGAGGTGGCCAAATTAGAGCTCTACAGTCTGGGCGTAGGAGACTACCAGATCAATGAAATCGCACGAACCAGGAAAATCGTTACAGACATAGAGATCAGGTCTCCTGTTACGGGTTTTGTGCTCAGCCGCAATGTCTCTCCTCAGCAGAGGTTCGACAGGGGAATGGAGCTTTTCCGAATCGCGGACTTGACCCGCGTCTGGATTGTAGCGGATGTCTATGAAGCCGAAGAGGAGTACATCAAGCCTGGAACGATCGCAAAGATGTCCTTACCCCATCAGGGAAAAGTCTTCAATGCCAGGGTAACCGACGTGCCGCCACAGTTTGATGCGGCTACCCGCACCTATAAGGTGCGTCTTGAGGCGGATAATCCCGGATTTACCCTTCGTCCGGATATGTTTGTAGATGTGGAGTTTATGATTACCTTTCCTGCGGCTGTCACCGTTCCGGCAGACGCAGTCATTGATTCCGGCCTTAAGAGGACCGTTTTCGTTGATCTCGGAAACGGACTCTTTGAGCCCAGGGATGTGGAGACAGGCTGGCGCTTTGAAAACCGTGTAGAGATTATAAAGGGTCTTAAGCCTGGAGAGCGCATTGCCATGTCCGGAACCTTCCTGATCGACTCCGAGAGCCGGCTGGATCTGGCAGCAGCCGGCATGGTTGGAACACTGAGCAAAGATCCTGTGTGTGGCGTTGATGTCTCCGTGAGCAAAGCAGAGAAAGCCGGAAGAAAAAGCAGTTACAACGGAAAGACTTACTACTTTACATCCGATGAGTGCAAGGCAAGGTTCGATAAAAATCCCAAACATTATGTAAAAGAATAATAAGGTTTATTGGGTTACTTGGGTTTGTTGGGTTCGAACCCGATAAACCCAATAAACTCAATAAACCCAATGAACCCAGGTAACTCAACGAACTTATGCTGACACTGACATCCCCTCACCCCCGCCCTCTCCCCGCGGGGGAGAGGGGAAGGGTGAGGGGATGATTAACCGGGTCATCGATTTTTCCGTCAAAAACAAGTTCATTATTTTTGCCCTGGTCGTTGCAGCCTGCCTGGCTGGCTGGTGGTCTATCAGGAAGATGGCGCTTGATGCCATCCCGGACTTGAGCGACACCCAGGTCATCGTTTTTTCCCGTTGGGACCGAAGCCCGGACATTATTGAAGACCAGGTAACCTACCCGATCGTTTCCGCCATGGTGGGGGCTCCCTCTGTCAAGGCAGTCCGGGGTTTTTCTGACTTCGGCTACTCCTATGTCTACATCATCTTTGAAGATGGGACCGATATTTACTGGGCAAGATCACGGACCCTCGAGTACCTTTCGGCCGTGCTTCCTCGCCTTCCGGAGGGCGTAAAGACGGAACTGGGTCCGGACGCAACCGGGCTGGGTTGGGTCTTCCAGTATGCGCTCGTCGATCAAGCAGGAGAGCACAGTCTTGCAGATTTGCGCTCCTACCAGGACTGGTACCTCCGTTATTACCTTAAGGCTGTGCCGGGAGTGGCGGAGGTTGCCCCGATCGGAGGCTTTGGAAAGCAGTACCAGGTCAACGTTGACCCCAACCGCCTTAAGGCCTATGGGATAACGATCAGCCGGGTCGTGGAGGCGGTGCGCCGGGGGAATAATGAGGTGGGAGGACGGCTCATTGAATTCGGCGGGACCGAGTACATGGTCCGGGGCCGGGGTTACGCACGATCTATCCGTGACTTCGAAGACATCGTGCTTACTGTCAGCGAAAGCGGCACCCCCATTCGAATCAAGGATATCGGTCAGGTTGTTAAAGGTCCGGACCTCCGCCGGGGCATTGCTGACCTCGACGGAGAAGGAGAGGCGGTCTCCGGAATCGTCATCATGAGGCAGGGGCAGAACGCCCTGGATGTGATCAATCGGGTCAAGGCAAAGCTGAAAGAGATTGAGCCAGGGCTTCCCTCCGGCGTCAAGGTTGTCCCTGTCTATGACCGCTCCGACCTGATCCTTCGCTCCATCAAAAACCTGAAATCCACTCTGATTGAAATCATGCTCACAGTCTCAATCATCGTTCTGGTCTTTCTCTGGCATATCCCAAGCGCCATCATTCCGATCATTACCATTCCAGTCGCGGTCCTCCTCTCCTTCATTCCCTTCCGCCTGATGGGGGTCACGGCAAATATCATGTCCCTCGGAGGAATTGCGATTGCGATCGGAGCGCTGGTCGATGCCGCCATCGTGGTCGTCGAGCAGACACACAAGAGTCTTGACCAATGGAAGCGGACAGGGAGCCAGGAAGACTATCAGAGCGTCATCATCAAAGCCGTCAAGCAGGTGGCCGGGCCAAGCTTCTTTGCCTTGCTGGTCATTGCAATCTCCTTTCTCCCTGTTCTTACGCTGGAAGGTCAGGAGGGCCGCCTCTTCAAGCCCCTTGCCTACACGAAGAACCTCTCCATGATCATAGCCGCTGTCCTGGCCATCACCCTGGATCCGGCCTTGAGACTCCTCTTCACACATATGAAAAACTTCAATTTCAGGCCAGGCTGGTTGTGCAGGACAACGAACGCCGTCTTTGTGGGCACGATTCACTCCGAGGACAAACACCCGATCAGCCGCGTTCTGATCCGCCTCTATGAACCGGTGGCAACCTGGTCGCTCCGCCGGAAATGGGTTGTGATCGGAGCGGCTTTTACCTTGGTTGTTGCCACCGTCCCCGTTTATTTCAAGATCGGGTCTGAATTCATGCCTCCCATGGAAGAGGGATCAATTCTCTACATGCCTACCACCATGCCCGGCATCTCCATCACCGAGGCCCAAAAGCTCCTCCAGGCCACGGATCGGATCATCAAACAGTTTCCGGAGGTAGAGCGGGTCCTGGGTAAGGCGGGCCGGGCGGAGACATCGACGGACCCTGCCCCGCTCTCCATGATCGAAACCGTCATCATTCTTAAGCCCAAGTCAGAGTGGCGGATGAAGGAAACCTGGTATTCTTCATGGGCGCCCGGGTGGGCCAAGGCAATCTTCCGGCGCATCACTCCGGATCATATCTCTCAGGAAGAGTTGATCAGCCGGATGGACGACGCTTTGAAATTCCCAGGCCTTGCCAATTCATGGACCATGCCGATCAAGGGCAGGTTTGAAATGTTAAGCACGGGTTTGCGCACCCCGGTGGGACTTAAGATCTCCGGATCCGACCTCGACGCCATCGAAGAGATCGGCGCCCGGATTGAGTCTGTTCTTTCCTCGGTGGAGGGGACCCGGGGCGTCTTTGCGGAGCGCACCGGGAGCGGCTATTTTCTCGATTTCGAGTGGAACCGGGAGACCCTGGCCCGATACGGCTTGAGCATTGAAGAGGCGCAGGAGGTCATACAGCGAGCCATTGGCGGAGAAAACGTGACGACGACGGTTGAAGGACGGGAACGCTACCCGGTCAATGTGCGCTATATGCGGGATTTCCGCGCCGACCTGGGGGCCCTGGGCCGCGTCCTGGTTTCGGCCTCGGATGGGCAGAAGCAGATCCCGCTCTCACAACTCGCCGCCATCAAGGTATCAAGCGGCCCATCCATGATCCGGAACGAAGACGGCCTGCTGACGGGTTACGTTTATGTCGATGTCTCCGGCCGCGACGAGAATGGTTACATCGAAGAGGCAGGGAAGCTCCTGAGGGAGAAAGTGAAACTTCCTCCAGGGTATGCGATCTCGTGGAGCGGCCAGCACGAGTCCATGCAGAGGGTAAAAGAGCGGTTAATCGTGGTTGTTCCACTTACCCTGTTTCTTATCCTGTTTCTCCTTTATCTCAACACACGGTCCGTCACCAAGACCCTCATTGTTCTGCTCGCCGTGCCTTTTTCTGCCATCGGCGCCTTCTGGTTCCTCTACCTGCTCGGATACAACATGAGCATCGGGGTTTGGGTTGGATTGATCGCGCTTCTGGGGGTGGACGCCGAGACAGGGGTCTTCATGCTTCTTTACCTCGACCTGGCATATGAAGAGGCGAAGAAGGAGGGGCGTCTCCGGAATCTCTCTGACTTGCAGGAGGCCATTCGCTATGGGGCGGTCAAACGACTGCGACCCAAGTTCATGACAGTGGCCACCACGTTCCTCGGACTCGTTCCGATCATGTGGTCCATCGGCGCTGGATCCGATGTGATGAAGCGAATTGCAGCCCCCATGATCGGAGGGGTTTTCACATCTTTTCTTCTGGAGTTGCTGGTCTACCCAGCGATCTATCAGATCTGGAAATGGAACTTTGAAGTGAAGAAACAGATAGGGATCGTGGTCCCAAAAAGTTAGATTCAGAGTAAATGAACGATTCCAGCGCCCCCGTAAATACAGTCTCCCCACCCTGAAAATGGGTAGTTTCCCCCATTGAATTCTACGTTATTGCTATGCGAAAATATGTTTGGTAATAATCTCAAAAGATTCTGAAGATCACAGGGAATGGGAAAATGAAGGAAGCAGATCGGGCAGTCCGCCTTCTTGACAGGGCAATTTGCCCTATTAGATAGATTGAGCTGATTTAGAAAAACCAATGGAATCAAAGAGTTTTGTCATGGTGCGTGAATTGCAGAACATATTTATCAGGTGTTTAAAAGAATTCTTTACCAACTCAGATTACATTATTAAATGGGTTAATGAATAGATGCGAAATAGAGACAAAAGGATAAATTCTTTCCTGGGTGTTGGTTTTTCCCTGGCGCTCATTATTATCTCGATCTCTGTAGTGACCATAGGGTTGGCGTGGGTGAATTTTGAGTCAGCGCCCATAGAGATTGTGGATCTGGATCAAGAAGACTTATTGACCTATAACAATACAAGTCCTGATGTTCACCAATTAATCCTCTTACCCAACCCAACTGCTAACCTCTTTAAAAAAGCCAATCCAACCTTCGATGAAACAGATTCCGAAAGTTCCCTTGTTCTCCGCTGTTAGTCCAACCCAAACCGACCCTGCATTCGAAATCATTCTCTTTTTTCCCTGATTCACTTTTTAATTGAAAGACATTCTCCATTCAAGGAGGGAAATATGAAAGACCAGAAAGATAGATTAACGTTAAATAGGCGTGAGTTCATTAAGTTCGGTGCGGGCGGAATGGCAGCCCTGGTTGTGGGTGCAAAGATGCCGTGGATCCTGGATAACGAGGCTTTCGCCGCTGCCCCGGTCCAGAGCCTTAACTTCACCATAACCGATGCGATTAAGGATATGGCGACCCATAATACCATCAATCCGGCCCAATGTTATTTCTGGGTCTATAAGGAAGCCACCCTTCCCTTTGAAGTCCCCGGGCCCCATATTTTTACTACCGAAGGGACCATTGTCAATATCACCATCACCAACAGTCTTGAGCAGCCCCATGCTTTTTTCATCCCAGGTCTTTTCGACAGCGGTCCCATCGCACCCGGGCAAACCGTGGTCAAAAGGTTTGGAGCCAGAACGGCAGGCACCTATCTATACTACGATAATTTGAATGATCCGGTGAACCGGGTAATGGGCTTGCACGGCGCTTTCATTGTGATGCCCAAAGCCCCCAAACGGGGACATAAGTTTACCCCTTATTCTTCCCCGACGCCCGGTGTTCAAGCCCTTTTCGACGACTTCGGCACGGCGCAATGGTGGCCGGGGCTTGCCTGGGAACAGGGCGCGACGAACCCGGAAGCTCGACCCACCCCGCCCTTCCGACAGTATATATGGCTTCTGCATCAGGCCAGTCCGGTGTTGTTCAGGGAAGTAGGGAGTTTGCCAGCTGGCGAGATCATGGAATCCGCGGAATTCGTGCAGAAGTTCCTGCACGATGCCTTCGTTCCGACCAGAGAGACCAACAACATCCCGAACTACTTTACAATCAGTGGCCAGTCCGGCCATTTTGCCCACAATACGCCTTATATCTGTCCGAACCTGCGTGTAGGCGAACCCTGTGTAATCCGCCTCCTGAACGCGGGGCTGTGGACCCACTCCATGCATATCCATGCCAATCATGTCTATATAACGAGCATCAAAGGCGTAGTTCAGGAAAATCCCATATGGGTGGACGTCTTCAACATAGAACCCCTTGATACAGTTGAATATGTCAATCCCTATATGAGACCGCCGGATGTCCCGAATGAAAGGGGAATCGGCAGGGCAGATGCCCCCCGCACCACCCTCAATGGAGGGCCGACATGGCCGCCCAATGAGGAGTTGGCTATGCTTATTCCCTCAGCGCCAGCCGGCCTTGCGGTACAGCTGTCACCCTTGTGTTACCCCATGCACGACCATTCAGAGCCGAGCCAGACATCCCAGGGCGGCAACTACAACATGGGTATGATTTCCGGAATGAATTTTATAGGAGACCGAGGTGTTGCCGGGCCGGGCTCGAGCTTCCCGAATCAGCCACTTATCGACCCGCCGGGCCCTGGCCCGGGTGTATTTATGCCCGCTGTGCCGCCTCCGTGGTTCGATTAAAAATTTGATTACACTGATTATGAAAAGAGATTACACCGATTTAGCAATGAGTAGCGAAAACTTAAAAAAAACCTGTGTAATCGTATTTTGAAATCTCTGTAATCAGTGAAACAAAGAAAGGAGAAAGAACATGGCATTTCAAAATACACCAAATCATATAGACCGCCAACCAGTCGTAGGTGCACTGTTTGATGAATCGAACGAGTTTGTGAAGATGTTTGACCCGCCTACGGCAAGTCCAGTCTTGCCCGAACGTATGACGCCTACCAATCCTGTCCCTGAGGTGATGGCTGCTGTTGGGGTAGGCCGGCTACCGGCTCCGGCAAACACGGTCCACCGGCAATTGCTTGCGCGCCTCCCTAAACCGACATGGGATGGCGTGAAAAATATTCAGTTCTTTGTTTTCACGGATCCAGACCTCTTAGGAGGTTTTAGCGCTCCTCAGTATCCGGCAGCAACCATTCGGGTGCCACGGGGGGTGATCTTCCACGGTCAGACTACGGGGAACCCGCCTCCTCACACGATTCACTGGCACGGCATCGAGCCTACCCCTTTAAACGACGGTGTGGGCCACTGCTCCATGGAGATCGGGAGTTACCTTTACCAATGGCAGCCAAACTTCATAGGCACCTACTTCTACCATTGCCACAGGAACACCGTGCAGCACTTTGAGTTTGGCCTGTTTGGCTTGCTTATCATCGAACCGCCCGATACTTACTTTGCTTCAGTAGTTGGCGCAAATTTCCAGAATCAGACCCTGCCTGCCACAATTACCCTCAATAACATCCCTGTGGGGGCCTGCTCGGATGGGTTGCGTCGAACTGCAGCCAACACCACTGCATTTCCTCAGTTTCCGGGGTTTATCAGCGGCGACCCTATTTTTGGAGTTACAGGACCTGGAGGTGTCGGTGTTGGGGACCCCCGTGCTTTTACTGTGCCTTACGACGTCGAGGCCATTTGGGTTCTCGATGATCGTGATTCAATCTGGAGTGACCTGGCGCCAAACGAGTTTACAACTTTTCCTACACACGGAGCGATTCCCGGCGACAACGACCAATTTAACAACCGCCCTGGAGCTAATGGGTTCTTTGCTTTCAATGATTTTAACGCCGACTACTGGTTTGTGACGGGCGTTCCGGTGCCGGCTCACAAGGGAGAAACGGAAACCATTGACCCCGCCGGCGCTCCACCCAGAGGGGGCGGGCTTCCCGGTGGATTGATTCCTGCCGCCCTCAACAGCGGTGTTTCCGGAAGCCAGATCGCTATCAACGCAACAGTTGGCCAGACGATCCTTGTCCGATGCCTCGACGCCGCCTACAACAAGACCAGGATTACGTTTCCCGTGGACGTCGTGATCATCGCATGGGACGGCCGCGCCCTGGGAGTGCCGCCATTTGGCCGGTATAACCACGCTTTTCTGTTGCCGGCAAATACCCCCATCACCACCAGCACCGCCCGGCGTTTTGACGGGCTGATCAGGGCAACGACGCCCGTCAACTCGTTTGCGAAGGTCGAGTTTCTGGAAACCCGTGGCGATGACATCACTGTCACCGCACGGATTCCCATTGTCATCTCTTAAGATGGGACCGGGGCCTGGGAGATGCCATGGTTGGAGGTGTATCGAAAATCGCTAACCCGTATCCTATCTATCTTAAGGAGGGTTCAATGAAAAAGATCATTCACTTCATGTTATCGGCCGTGTTTGTCCTCTTTTTTTATAGTTCCTGTTTTGCCATCGGAGTTGGGGACCTCCAGGATTTGATAACGCTTACCGCAAGAGATCTCGCAAATCAACTGGTGGGACCAGCAAACGTCGGTCCCCTTCCCCTTAATCCTCCCGATTTTACGGGAAGCGAGTTCGCCGCAGGTATCTTTACAAATGGCCTCGTGGATGGGTTGGGCATCAACCAGGGTGTCATACTCAGCACGGGGGATATATTCAATGCCGTAGGCCCAAACCTGGACCCTTCTTCGGGACTCGATAATGCCCAGGTTGGCCTGGCTGCCCTCAATGCGCTCATTGTGCCGGGAGTTACGGCTAATGCTATGGCGCTGGACTTTTTCCTTGTCCCACCGGCCCGTGTCACCACCGTGAGATTTAAGTACGCCTTTGCCTCTGATGAGTATTCGGAAAGCGTCGGGACCGGTTTCAACGATGTTTTTGCAATCTTTATTGACGGCCAGAACATCGCACTGGTTCCGGGAACGAACAATCCCGTCTCGGTCAATACGTTAAACGGGACAGCAACACCGCTGCTCTTCAATAATAACACCAGTGGGCTTTTTGGGACTCAGTACGACGGTTTCAGCTCGGTATTGAAAGCGACCGCGACCGTGACACCCGGGGTTGCCCACCTGGTCAGACTGGCCATCGCCGATGGTGGCCCTGCCGGAGCTCCGGATTCCGTTGTCGACTCTGCGGTCCTTATTGCTCCTGCCACATCCTTCTTTGAGGATATACCCCTGACACATTTTGCCGTTTCCCACACCATGGGGATCTTCAATGCAGGAATAACTGTGGGCTGTTCTGCGGATCCGGCCCTATTTTGCCCGGATAATGGTGTGACCCGAGGTCAGATGGCGGCATTTATTGCAAGAGCGGAAAATGGCGGGGACCCGACTGTTCCCTGTGCGACTCCACCCTTTACAGATGTCCCGATAACCGATCCTTTCTGCCCCCACATACAGTTTATAAAGACTGCCGGCATTAGTTTGGGATTCGCCGACGGGACGTTCAGACCCATCGATCCGGTCACCCGGGGACAGATGGCCGCATTTATCGTCAGAGGAGTGGAGGGGGAGCCTGTGGGGGCCTGTAGCGTGGCACCATTTTTGGATGTGCCAACCAATTACGTCTTTTGCAGGCATGTCGAGAGATTGAAAGCGCTGGCGATCACCCTTGGATTTCCGGATGGAACCTATCAGCCCGAGAATGGCACACTAAGGGACGAGATGGCTGTTTTCTTAGGAAGGGGTTACCTGGCGTTGCCCTAACTAAGTAATCCTTTTGCTTGTCGAAAGAAGTAGATAGATGTAAAAAGAGGCAGGGCTTTTGCTCTGCCTCTTTTTACATCCAAATCGAAATCTTTTCTCCCCTGCCATAATTGTAAAAAAAAATATCTGCAAGCCCCGATTAGGGTTGGGTTCAACCTTGGTTTAATAATTTTTTTAGATGGAGCCCATTTTTGACGGCTAAGCCATAGGCGTCGTTGTTGAAATAGACGAATACATCTTTCCCCTTTTTTCTCCATGTTCCAATCTTTTCAGCCCATCCTTTTAATTCCTTATCGGAATAGTCAGAGCCATAGAGAACCTCGCCTCCATGGAGGCGAAGGTAGACGAAGTTGCCTGTGATCCTGTCGATAGAGGGAAGGCCGGAACCATGGGCGATGCAGAGGCCGAAATGAAATTCTTCGAGTATCCGAAAAGCATCCTGGCAAATCCAGGATTCGTCCCTGAACTCAAAGACGTGGCGAAGGGATTTGGAACGGAGAAGGGTTGAAAGGAGGACACAGAACTCTTCCAGCCTTTCCTTCTCGAAAGGAAACCGGGGGGGAAGTTGCCATAGCACAGCTCCCATCTTCTCTTTTAACGGCGAGGCATGGTCCAAAAGGAGGGAGAGGGGCTCCCTGCAATCCTTCAGCCGTTTCATATGGGTGATGAACCGGCTTCCTTTGACGGCAAAGGAGAACCCTTTCGGTGTCCGCTTATACCATCCTTCGAAGACCTCCTTCTTCGGCAGGCGATAGAAGGTGACATTGATCTCGACGGTGTTAAAATATTGAGCATAGAATTCGAGCCATTTTCTCTGAGGTAGATCAGATGGATAGAAGACCCCATTCCACCAGTGGGGATAGTTATAGCCGCTTGTCCCGATGAAAAGCCCTTTCAGGATTTCGGATTGCGGATTGCGGATTGCGGAATTTGGTTCCATAGCAGAGCCAAAAATAAAAAATTCGTAACACTTTAGCTGTTAGAAATCGTTTTGTAAAATCCCTCCCCTGCCTTCGCCGAAGCGGCTTCGCGCAGGCAGGCCACCTCCCTTTGCCCTCCGGGTCGGAGACCGCTCTGGGTCGGAGACCAAAGGGAGGAAAAACATTTCCCCCTTTTGACAAAGGGGGATTAAGGGGGATTAGATCAGTTTTTTCGAAGCACTAAACTGTTACAAAAATTCTAATATTCCATTTAATGGTAATAGTCCCGATTATCCGGGCCTCTTTGAGACCACTTCCGCTTATAGTATTCACGGCGAATTTTCTGCCGGATGAATGGATAGGACATGTATAGGAGTCCAAAGAAAAGACCACCGAGATGGGTGAGATGGGCAATGCCTCCTCCTGTCCCTTCCCTGGAAAAGAAGAGTTCGATGAGGCCGTAGAGGATGACCATATATTTGGCGGGAATGGGGAAGAGAAAATAGATATAGATGGGACGGTTGGGGAAGAGCCAGCCAAAGGCTAACAGAATTCCATAGATGGCCCCAGAGGCTCCGATGACAGGGATCATTTGATAGGGCGTGAGGAGGACCGTGCAGAGGGCGGCGCCAATTCCACAGAAGAAGAAGTAAAATAAAAACTTCCTCGTCCCCCAGCAATTTTCCAGCTCCCCCCCGAACATCCAGAGGGCCAGAAGATTGAAGAGGATATGTGTGATCCCTCCGTGAAGGAAGATATAGGTGAAGAGCTGCCAGAGAAAGTATTTCTTCCAGACCAGAACCGGGACGAGACCCAGGTATAAATTGATCCGGTAGCTCACCACCATTTGAAGGAGAAAGACAGTTCCCATCACGATCATCAGTTTTTTGATGACAGGCGGAAATCCATATCCAAACTGGACACGATAATAAGCCATGATGAACCCCTCAATTACCAATGATCAATGGGCAATTTTCAATCATCAATTCTGAAAAAAACTATTTCAAATTTCCCCAAATTCCCTCCCCCTTTTGACGGGGGACGGTGAGGGTGGGGGTGGACAGGTTGGTCTTATTTTGGTCTCCCCTCCCCTTCATCCCCTCCCGCTAGGGGAGGGGAGATATTTTTAGGTTGTCTCTAAAATGTTAGAGATAAATTCTCAGAATTTATTGTGAGAGAGTCTAAATCATAACTTAAAACTTAAAACTATTGTCGGATTCTGTGCTTCTTGATCTTATATCGGAGGACCCTTTCGCTGATGCCGAGGCTCTCAGCGGCTCTTGTCTGGACGCCCTGATGCTGATGGAGAGCTTTAACGATAAGGTCCCGCTCGATTTCCTCCAGAGAGTCAGGAAGGCTCCTTGATTTTTCGGAAGCCTCCCATTGCCTTTCGGACTTTTCCTCTTTCAGATGGAAGGGGAGGTCCTGTGTGTTGATAATTTCCCCCCGGCAGAGGACGACCGCCCGCTCAATGAGGTTCTCCAACTCCCTCACATTTCCAGGATAGGGATAACGGAGAAGGAGGGTTCGCGCCTCCTTGGAGAGATCCTGAATCTTTTTTTGATTAAGCTCTGAATATTTCTTCAAAAAATGGTCGATCAGGAGAGGAATGTCTTCCTTTCTTTCTCTTAAAGGCGGAAGGTGAATAGTGATCACATTGAGCCGGTAGTAGAGGTCTTCCCTGAAAAACCCCTTCCGCATTGCCTCTTCGAGATTGCGATGGGTGGCAGCGATCACTCTCACATCGGTCTTGAGGGTAAGGTTCGACCCCAGTCTCTGGAATTCCTTCTCCTGCAATATTCGCAAAAGTTTGACCTGGGTGGAGGGTGAGAGTTCTCCGATCTCGTCCAGAAAAAGGGTGCCTCCGTCAGCCTCTTCAAACCGGCCGATTCTTTTCTGGATGGCTCCGGTGAAAGCTCCTCTCTCGTGACCGAAGAGTTCACTTTCGAGGAGTGTTTCAGGGATGGCGGCACAATTCACTTTGACAAAAGGCTTTCCGGAACGGGCGCCGGCATAGTGGATCGCATCGGCGATCAACTCCTTTCCTGTTCCGCTCTCACCCCTGATGAGGACCGTGGCCTGGCTGGGCGCCACCCTTCCAATCAGTCCCATCACCTCCTCCATTTCAAGACTTCCATAAATAATATTCTGGAAGGCATATCGCTCCTGAAGCCGGGCCTTGAGATCCCTGTTTTCCCTGATCAGGGTGGACCGTTCCAGCACTTTCTGGATGATGAGAAGGAGTTCATCAAGATCGATCGGTTTGGTCAGGTAGTCGAGCGCGCCCGCTTTCATCGATGCCACAGCCGTTTCAACCGTTCCGTAAGCGGTCATCATCACCACCGGAAGGTCCGGGAAGTTTTTTCTGATTTCAAGAAGGGTCTGGAGGCCGTCGAGTTCAGGCATCTTATAGTCGAGGAAGGCGATGTCGAAAAAAGCTGCCCCAATCTTCTCAATAGCCTCTTTGCCATTGGCCGCGGCCTCTACTAAGAAGCCCTCTTTTTTTAAGAATCCTTCAAGAAGGTCCCTCTGGGTTGTTTCATCTTCAGCAATGAGAATTCTATCTTTTTCCATTCTTTTTCTATTTACTGATCACTGATCGCTGCCTTCTTCTCTTCTATTTAGAGGTAGCTTCACTGTCACCATCGTTCCCGCGCCCACCTTGCTTTCCACCCTCAATTGACCCCCATGGGCTTCGATAATCCGGTGAGCAATGGGAAGCCCCAATCCGACCCCTTTCTCCTTTGTCGTGTAGTAATAATTGAAGATCTTTTCCATCTGGTCTTCCGGAATGCCTGATCCTGAATCTGAAAAGACCACCTCCACACGGTCCTTAAAGGAGTGGGGTTCGATCAGAAGGGTTCCACCTTTTTCCATGGCCTGGATACCATTCTTCATAATATTGATAAATGCCTGTGTCAACTTCTCATCATCCATCCTGATAAGAGGAAGACCGGGTCCCCTATCCAGCCGGAGGGTGATCCCCTGGGAGTTTGCCTCCTCCCGAAAGAGGGCGACCAGATTTTCAAGAAGTTCTCCGGGGGAGCCCTCTCTCAGCCTGAGCTGAAAGGGACGGGAGAGCGTTAAAAACTGTTCGATGATCTCATTGACCCTTCGGACCTCTTTGAGAATGATCTCCGTAAAGGAAAGGTACTCTTCCCTCTTCGATTCCTCTAGTGGAAGAAATTCCCTCTTTAGCCTCTGGAGGCCCATGCCCATAGCATTGAGAGGGTTGCGAATCTCATGGGCCACGCCTGCGGCTAAGTGGCCAAGGGAAGAGAGTCTCTCCGCCAGCCGGATCCGGTCCTCCATCACTTTCATCTTCTGGAGATGCCGGTTCTGATTCACCCCTATCAGGATGGTGGCAGAGACCCCCAGGATGAGGAAGAAGAAGACCGACAAGGCGACGCTCTTTTTGATCTGGCTGAGAAGGGGATGGATTTCTCCGGAGGAGTATCCGATCCGGATCAATCCTGCCAATTGATCCTTCATCGAGAAAGCCTTAACGACCTCAAAGACTTCCTCCCCTTTTACGGGGCGGTAGAGGCGTGAGAGTGGCTTCTTGCTTTGAAGTCCGGTTTTCAGAAAGGGGTCCTCTTCATTTTTTCCGATGAGAGAGGTATCCGTATGGGCAAGGGTGAGAAGATTCGCATCCTGAACAGAGATAAAGAGGATCCCCTCCCTGAGGCCTAGATCGGAGATGGCCCTCTGAAGGGCGAGTTGGCGGAGAAGTCGTTTCATCTGACCTCCGCTGAGCTGGAGTCGAATGATTCCCGGAGCGATCTTCCTTTCGATGGCGATGGCGAAGAGGTCTCCCTCGGCCAGAGGCCTTCCGAAAAGATCGATAGCGACAGAATGTCTCTTCTCGATGATATCCCGCAGAAAGGAACGGCTCTTCATGGAAGAGGGAGTGGGCCAGGCGCGAAGCAGATTTCCCCTCAAATCGTAGATCTCGATCGAGGCGATGGAATATTGATTGATGAGTGACTGGAGGTCGGAGGGGCTTAGCGTTTTTTCTTTATCCATTTGATCCACTCTGTGGAGGACTTCGAGAAGATATTCGGCAATCGATTCTTCCATGCCGAAGAAGTGCTGGGAGGATTGAAGGGAGGCGAGGGTCTCCTGAATATTCTTTTCGAAGTGTTGGATGAGAACGGTCGCTTCCCGTTCAAGCAGGAGATAGAATCCTTTTTGAGTCCGGTTGATTTCTAAAAGCCCGTTGATGATCAAAATGATGAGAATGATTCCGGAGAAAATCGCAAGGTAGATGGGGGAGAAACTTCTACTTATTCTCTTACTATTACTATTTCCGAACAATCCGCATCCCTTTCTATTCTTCCGGGGGCAAGGCTCTCCTGGGGTTCATGGGTCCCATGGGACTGTGACCGGGCATCATTCGCTGAAAAAGGGGAAGCTCCTGCTCAGGGCACCAGGATTTGAGCTGTTGGTGTGTGAGTAAACTCCGGATCTTCACCATGTATTCAATGGCCTTCTCCTCCAATTTGGATTGAGTTTCAACCAACTCGAGATATTTGCTCCGGATGGATTCTGTTTTGATGGCGGGATTAACGAGAAGTTCACGCAGTTCGATTCGTTTGGTGACGAGTTGAGCCCGGAGGAGTTGTGTCTCCTCGAAATAGGCCTGCTCAAGGAGGTTGAGACGATTTCCCTGTTCCGGAGAGAGATGGAGTTCCGATGCCCTCCAGCACCGGGCATCTTTCCTCCACGGTTTCATTCCTTTCGATTGAGAAAAGGATGAGATTGGGAGCAGGAAGATGAGAATGAGTGAGAAGACGGTTATTTTTAATTTCATGCTTTGATGGTCCTTCCTGGTCCCGATTCTATTTTAAACATATCGGAACGGATTTAAAATGTCAAACCTCTCACACTACTAACCCCTCAGTAACTAATGCTAAACTCGTTGGTAAATATGTAACTCAGGGCTCCGCCGAATGGGTCAAAAATAAAAGGGGAAGGCATGGGCCTTCCCCTTTTTGAACCTAACCTGTGGCAATGATTAAATACACGGTCCCTTTCCAAGGCCCATTCCACGACCCATTCCACGGCCTCTCATCTGCCCCCGGCCGAAACCAGGACCCATTCCGCATCCCGGTCCGAACTCGGCGATCTGCTCAGGCGTGAGGAATTGCCGGGCTTCCAATTTAAACTGCAAGCCCTTATCCCTCATCTGGTTTTGGAGATCTCTTAACTCTTTCTCTTTATCAACAATGGCCTTGGCCTCGGCCTTTGGATTGGTCCAGAGAGATTGGAGTTCCAGTTTCTTGGTCAGAAGAGTTTCTCTGAGCTTTGCCGTCTCATCAACAAACTCCTGGCGCAATTCCTGAAACTTCGTCTTCTGTTCAGGTGTTAAAGCAGATGCTTTGCCGGTTTCGGAAGATTCCCAGCAAAGACCGCCTTGACCGCCTTTCCCGCGAGGGCCATAACCAGGGCCAAAAGCATAAGCATAAAGAGCGCCTAAAACCATGATGGACACCAGACCCAGTATGATCATTGATTTTTTCATTCGATTCACCTCCTTTCGTTTGAATTTTTATTTTCTTATCTGCAACGACCGTGCCAATTCATTCAGATCTTTTAAATTTTTAATCTCCCATCGCTTCATTTTTTTGAGAAATTATAAGAGGTTAGAGAAATGTAAAAGTTTTCAAACGCGGGGTCACGCCTGCCTCACAACAGGTCAAATACGGATTGATCACACCTCTCATTCGACAATCCTGACGATTGATTCGACAAGAATTTCCTTTTTCTTCAACTTATTCTGCCCCTCCTAAATTTTTCTTGAAAAGAAAGTAGAGAAAAGTTAAAAAAGTAATCATTACTCGATCAATTGAATGGTCAAAAGTCAATGATCATTGCTCATTGGCCATTGAGAATTGACCATTGAGGTTTTTAAATGGAGTACGCCTACCCCAAGGGACATGTTTTTTATCGGAAATTGGGACGGGTCTATCCTCTGGCCACCCGGGGAGATGGAATCTATCTCTATGATGAGAAGGGGAAGCGATATATTGATGGCTCCGGTGGCGCACTGGTCGTCAATATCGGACACGGCCAGAAAGAGATTCTCCAGAGGATGATGGAGCAAATGGGCCAGGTGGGTTATGTCCATGGAACCCAATTCACCACAGGTTCGATTGAGGAGTATGCTGAGGCGCTCGGAAAGATCCTTCCGGAGGGACTGGAGAAGATCTACTTTCTCTCAGGGGGTTCTGAGTCGATCGAAGCAGCCATCAAATTTGCAAGACAGTATTTTTTAGAATCGGGTCATGTTCAGAGATGGCGTGTCATTGCCCGGTGGCACAGTTATCATGGAAACACCCTCGGAGCCCTCTCCCTTACCGGCCGCATCGGAATGAGAAAGCCCTATCTTCCTCTTCTGATCGATTTCCCCCATTTCCCGCCGCCCTACTGTTATCGGTGCCCCTTCAACCTCTCCTATCCCCGGTGTGAACTCGAATGTGCAAAGACCCTCGAGCATGTGATCCGGATGGAGGGGCCGGAGACAATCTCAGCGGTCATCCTTGAACCCATCGGAGGCGCAACCATCGGAGCCCTCGTCCCTCAGGATGGGTATCTCTCAATGATCAGGGAGATATGCGATCGTTTTGGAATCCTCCTGATCGATGATGAAGTGATGACCGGGATGGGCAGGACAGGGAGATGGTTTGCTGTTGAGCATTGGAACATTATTCCTGATATCATGGTACTGGGAAAGGGGATGAGCGGAGGCTATTTTCCTCTCTCAGCAATGATCACGCGAAGTGAATTCATAGAGCGATTGAAGGAGAGGGCAGGAGGGTTTGTTCATGGCCACACCTTTTCTCACCATCCGGTCGGATGCGCAGTGGGCCTGGCTGTGCTCCGGTTCATCGAGGAAAAAAGACTCATCGAGCAATGTCACAAGAACGGCGATTACCTCTTAAAGAGGTTGGGAGAGTTGAAGGCCTTCCCTTTTGTGGGCGATGTGAGGGGAAAAGGGCTGATGGCGGCTGTCGAATTTGTTAAAGACCAGAAGACAAAGGAGCCCTTTCCGAGAACGGAAAGATTCACGGAGAGAGTGATCGATTCTGCCTTTGAGAACGGTCTCGTCCTCTACCCCGGCACTGGTTTTGTCGATGGAGTAAATGGCGACATGGTGATGGTAGGCCCGCCGCTGATCATAGAAGAGAACCAGATCGATGAGATCATCGAAATACTAAAGAAGACCTTTAATAAATTGGGGATGAGGTCATAGATGAAATCTCTAATTTTGAAACTGAAACTTAGTTCAGGGCTTCGCTTGCAATGACTACACACGAAGGAGGTGAGGAGGAAAAATCAATTATAAATTTGGAAGTTACAGCTTGTAGTTTAAAATTTTTCTTTAAAAGGAGGATTGGAGATGAAAAGAACGGTTTTTTTGGCGACGTTGATGATGTTTTTTTTAATAGGATCGTGGGCCTGGGCTCAAGATACGATTAAGATCGGTGTCGTTGGACCCAGAACAGGTCCGGCGGCAGCAACTGGAAAGGCTTTTGAAGAGGGGATTGCCATTGCCTTGGACCATATCAACGCCAGGGGAGGTGTCCTGGGAAAGAAGGTAGAAGTGATCTTTGAAGATACCGGTGGAGTGCCTGAGAAGGCGGCCTCAGCCTTTGAAAAATTGGCCACTCGCGATAAGGTTCCCATCGTAGTGGGGGAGAGCCATTCCTCCTCAGCCCTGGCAGAGATTGAGGTGGCCAATCGTTACAAAGTTCCCCTGATCATATGTGAGGCCTGGCATGATGACATCACAAAGAAAAATTACAGATGGGTCTTTCGTGCAGGTCCGGTCAACAGCGGAGTAGTTGACTTCTACATCGCTCCCTTCGTGAAAGACAATGGATTTAAGAAAGTGGCCATCGTAAGAGAAAATTCAGACTGGGGGGTTGGAATTGCTGAACGGACCGAGACCAATATGAAAAATCTTGGCATCCCCTTCGTCACCCTGAAGGTAGAACGGGAGAGCAAGGATTTCTACACCGAATTGACCAAGATCAAGGGAGAGAATCCGGACATCGTCCTTGCTTATATCTATGGAACAGGACTTCATTTCTTTGTGTCCCAGGCCAATGAAGTCGGCCTCAGTCCCAAATCCCTCATCTTGGATGGCGCTGGCCCACCGAGCCTCTGGGATACCTTCTGGAAGAATGTGGGCAAGGCCGGAGAGATGGAGCTTTTCATGTCGAGCATGCATGAGAAGGTTCATCTGACACCCACGAGCCGAAAGTTCTGGGAGGACTATAAGAAGAAGTTTGGGAAAGATCCTACAGACTATAAAACCCGCTCCATCTACAATGTGGTGCTGATCGCTGTGGATGCCATCGCAAGAGCTAAGTCCACCGAGAATGAAGCCCTGGTCAATGCCCTTGAGAAGACCAGCCTCGAGGTGACCACCGGGGTCGTCAAGTTTGGGCTGAAGCAAGGGACCTATGAATATCATCAGTGGATGCCGCCCATGCTCGTCGTCCAGTGGCAGGATCAGAAGCAGGTGGTTGTCTATCCGAAAGAGGCTGCCATGGGAGCCTTGATGAAAGGGAAATAAGGTTTAAATGAAGCAAGCAATCAATTATAAAGGGTGTTATATGGCGGGTTGATTACCCGCAGATTATGGAAATGGATAATCCCTCCTTGTCCCCTTCTATAAAGGGGACAAGGAGGATTTGGAAGCCATTAACAGGGAAAAGAATGTCTGAATTATTGATGTATCTGACCAATGGAATTGTTATCGGTGTGATCAATGCTATTTCTGCCATCGGTGTTTCGCTGATCGTTGGCATAATGAAGGTGGTCAACTTTGCCCATGGGGAGCTATACATCTTTGCGGGTTACTTCAGTTACCATTTGAGCGTTTCCCTCGGGGTCCCTCCCCTGCTGGCCATGCCTCTTTCCATCTTCCTCATCTTTCTCATCGGGATTGGAATGGAACGGACATTGATCCGTCCCACTTATGGTGATGAGATGTATTCCCTCATCATCACCTTTGTCCTTTCCATCGTTCTTCAGAACGCCGCCCTTTTGATCTTTGGACCTTATCCACAAAAACCGCCCAATTGGGTGACCGGAGCGATGAATATCTTTGGGCTCTATCATTACGGAAACCAGAGAATTCTATCTTTCTTCATTTCCATTGGAGTCTTACTCTCCATCTTCTACTTGATCAAAAGGACATGGTTTGGAAAGAGTATCAGGGCTATTTCTCAGGACCGGGAGATGGCGGCCCTTGTAGGAGTCGACCATTTAAAGGTCAATATGCTCGCCTTTGGGTTGGGGGCAGCACTTGCAGGAGCGGCAGGAGTGGTTCTCTCCCCCATCTTTCCTGTGACACCTTCAGGGAGTTCTTCGGTCAGCTTGAACGCATTCATCGTGGTCGTCTTAGGAGGGATGGGATCACTGAAGGGGTGTGTCGTCGGAGGATTGATCCTTGGCATTTTGGAGAACTTGGGAGCGGCTTACATCTCAACGATGTATCGCCATATCTTTGGATTTATCATACTCATTCTGGTTCTCGTCTTCAGACCCTGGGGACTTTTCGGACAGAAAACACAGTAGTCAGAATGCAGATATCATTATCCTTTAGGTGTGAAAATGGGTAATAAGAAACTCTGGATATCATTCGCTTTCATTATCCTTGCCCTCTTTCCACCGCTTTTTCTATCCCAATACTGGCTTCATGTGATGATCATCAGCCTCTTCTATGTGATGATGGCATCCTCCTGGAACCTCATCGCCGGGTTTACGGGTCAAGTCTCCTTTGCTCATGCGGCCTTTTCAGGTATGGGGGCATACACATCCGGGATGCTTACTGTCTACCTCGGACTTCCTCCCTGGCTGGGAATCCTGATTGGGACGGGGGTGGCTGCCCTTTTAGGGTTTGGCCTTGGCTACCTCTGCATCCGGATGGGGGGCATCTATCTTTCCTTAACCACATTAGGGTTTTCAGAGATATTGAGGATTATCATTACCAATGAGGATCAATGGACACGTGGAACGATGGGGCTTCAGGTTCCCGGCTTCTTCGTAGAATATTCTAAGACCAGTTATTACTACCTTTTCCTTATCGTCACTATTCTCCTGCTCATTGTTATCTATAAAATTATCCATTCGGAGATGGGGCTCACCTTTAGGGCTGTACTCAATGATGAAGTGGCCGCCTCCTCTTCCGGGATCAACACGGTAAGGGTTCGGGTGCTTGCCTTTGCGATCTCAAGCGCTATGTCAGGTCTCGCAGGTGGGTTCTACGGGCATTATTTGATGCTCATCACCCCGGACGTTCCCTCTCTCGGTCAGATGTTTCTTGTTCTGGCCATGGCGGTGATCGGGGGGATGGGTAGTTTCGCAGGACCGATCGTTGGATCGTTTGTCTTAGAAATTCTCTCCGAATACATCCGAGTCTATGGGGAATATCATGTGCTCCTTTTCGGGCTCATCGCTTTAGCCATGGCTCGATTTGCACCCGAGGGCGTGGTGGGTATTTTAAGGAAGAAGTGGAGAAGAGAGTGGGCGTAATAATCGAAGGGAAGGGACTGACTAAATCCTTTGGTGGATTGACTGCCGTCAAAAAGGTTGATTTTCACCTTAACAAGGGTGAAATCGTTGGGCTCATCGGTCCAAATGGGGCAGGAAAGACCACCCTCTTCAATCTTATGAGCGGAGTCTATCATCCTGAGGAGGGTACACTCTCTTTTAATGGGATGGAAATCACCTCTCTTAAATCTTTTGAGATCTGCCGTTTGGGCATTGCCAGGACCTTTCAGATTGTCAGGCCATTCTTAAAGATGAGTTGCCTCGAAAATGTACTCATCGGCATTATTGGACGAGGCGATCCGAGGGAAGGGATAAAGGCGAAAGGGGAGGAAGCCAGAAAGCTGTTGAAATTCGTTTCATTGGAAGGACACGAAAAGAATTCAGCAAATAATCTTACCCTGATTGAAAAGAAGAGATTGGAGATGGCCAGAGCCCTGGCCACTCAACCCAGACTTCTCCTTCTGGATGAAGTGTTAGCCGGACTGAACCCTTCAGAGATCCTTCAGGCACTTGAATTGATTGAGGTGATCCGAACCCAACTGAAGATGACCATCTTCTGGATCGAGCATGTGATGGGGGCCATCATGAAAGCCTCCGATCGTATCATTGTTCTCGATCAGGGAGAAAAGATTAAAGAGGGAAGGCCTGAAGAGGTTGTCAACGATTCAAAAGTGATCGAAGCCTATTTAGGGGAATCCGATGCTTGAAGTGAATGGAATTGATACCTTTCGAGGAGAGGCTCAGATCCTCTGGAACCTGACCATGAAGGTTGAGAGAGGAGAAGTGGTGACCGTGCTGGGTGCGAATGGGGCTGGGAAAACCACCCTGATGGAGTCAATTCTCGGAGTTCATCATCCGAAGAAAGGGTCCATCCATTTCTTAGGGGAAGAAATTGCCTTTCAGCCATCTTTTCACATCATCAAGAAGGGAGTCTCCTGTGTGCCAGAGGGAAGAAGGATCTTTAAGGATATGACGGTCTATGAGAATTTAGAGATGGGGGCTTATCCTCAGAAAGCCCGCTCCTTCCTGAGGGAGACAGTGGAATGGGTCTACTCCCTTTTCCCCATTCTGGAGACAAGAAAAGAACAGATTGCAGGGACGCTCAGTGGCGGGGAGCAGCAGATGCTATCCATCGGTAGGGCATTGATGTCCAAACCGATGCTTTTGCTCATCGACGAACTCTCACTCGGACTTTCACCCAAAATTACCAAAGAAATTTACGCAACGGTCAGAAAGCTTCACAAAGAAGGGGTGACCATCCTTCTAATTGAACAGAATGCAACCCTTGCCCTCCGTCATAGCCACCGGGGTTATATTCTGGAAACAGGGAGGATAACCCTTCAGGGGACTTCTCAAGAAATCATGGGGAACGAACATATCAGAAAGGCTTATCTGGGGATGTGAATTGAATTCGGATTTCGGAATTCGGAATGCGGATTAGAAAAAAATGAGGCAAGTCGAATGGAAAAACTGATTATTACGGTTGGCATTACAGGGTCCCGAATCACACGACAACAGACGCCCCATATCCCCATTCTGCCTGGGGAGATCGCTCAATCAGGGATTGAGGCCTGGAAGGCAGGGGCTTCGATTCTCCATATCCATGTCAGGGACCCGAAGACAGGGTTAGGGACCCAGGATCTTACGATCTTCAAAGAAGTGGCGGACCGTATCAGGAGCGAAACCGATGCCATCCTCTGCCTGACCACCAGCGGCATTCCGGGCAGGAATCTTGAATTTCGCGAGAGGCTTGTTCCTTTATCCTTAAATCCGGAACTGGTCTCCTTTGATGCAGGCTCTATCAATATGAGGGAGAATGTATTCCTTAATCCTCCGGAGTTTTTAGAGCTCCTGGCCAAAGAGACTCTGGCAAAGGGGATTAAGCCCGAACTGGAGGTATTTGAGGCTGGAATGGTTGAAACCTGTATCCGGTATTTGGAAAAAGGTCTTCTAAAACCTCCGCTCCACTTTCAATTTGTCTTGGGAGTCGTCGGCGGCATGCCTGCCACAGCAAAGTCTCTCCTCCACCTCTCAGAGATCGTCCCTCAAGATTCGACCTGGTCTGTGATCGGTATTGGCCCTGGCCAGCTTCCCATGGCGATGATTGCTATGACGATGGGAGGACATGTGCGGGTTGGACTGGAGGACAACATCTTCTACTCTAGAGGGGTGCCGGCAAAGACCAATGCGGAGTTGGTCGAGAGAGTGGTCAGAATTGCGAAAGAATTTGGAAGAGAAATTGCCACTCCGCAGGAATCCCGGAAAATCCTGAATTTATAATAAGGAAGCTAGGAACCCAGGAGAATTCTTAAATTCTTTACTTCCTGCCTTCATGGATTCATTTTTCATAATAAGGGAACCAGCAGAATTCTTAAATCTTATATTTCCTGTCTTTTTTAATTATTCCCGCTAAAGTTTGAATCCAACACCGCCAAGCTTCTGCTTTAGACAAAATTGAATATTTACGACATTTTGTCAAATTCAATTTCCTCTATAGTTTTAATAACTTATCGAAATTTAATAAGAAAACGGAGACAATTTTGAAAATTTTCTTATATAATTTTTTTATCCTCTATTTAAAATATGCTTATAAATTCAAGGGGTTGAAATTTTTCCAGATCAAATCCTCTTTGGTATGGAATTTGCTCTTACTATGGTCAAACATCGAGAAATGGAGATTGGAATGAATTCAATAATCATTGAACTGGCAACCTTAAATTTCATTACCATCTGTTTAATTGTCTTCGGGGCTTTTGCTCTTATAAGAATGGTGAGAACAAATCTTGAAGGTTAGTGTGAATGAGGATAAATATGAATGTGAGCCAGATTCTGGGTGTTTATGAAGTTGAAGAGGGAGTAAGAAAGGTTGAAATCAATCCTAAAAGAGTGGTTGAGTGGGTTTTAATTTTTACGAATATTTTCTTCATCGGCTTATTTTTCAGTAAATTGTTTCATATTACTTAAATCCAATTCGAAGCGATCCTATGCTTTAGTCCCCAGCCTCCTTTAACCTCTAACCCGAGAAGGGCGATCATCTCTGACATTGAGAGGGTCGCCCTTCTTTTTTATTAAGTTGAATTTTGAATCGATTTGTTCTATTTGTAAGACGAAAGTCGAATCGCCTGATGAGGATTAGAGTTTTTTAAAGAGATGAGTTGATGAAGCTGAAATTTTACCTTGCGGCCTGGTGGAAACTTTCACGGGTTCCTTTTCTTTCAGTCGGAGTGCTTCCCCTGATTTTAGGATTTGTCCTGGCGTGGCGATGGGGATATCAGGGTTCATTCGGCCTCTACCTCCTCACAACAGCAACGGTCATCCTCATCATGTGGATGACCTATTATATGGGGGAATGGAATGACCTGGAGGGTGATCGCATCAACCGGGATTTTAACCTCTTTTCAGGCGGGTCAAGGGTTCTGGCCGAAGGAGACCTCCCTCCATGGGTGGCCCTTCTTCTGGGATATGCTTGCCTCGCAGGAGCCGTCTTCACCGGCCTTTATATCTATCTTCAATACCAGACCGGTCCCATGACCCTTTTGCTTGGCGGGATAGGAATCTTTGCAGGCTTCTTCTATTCAAGCAAGCCTTTTCAGTGGGCATACCGTGGGTTGGGAGAGATTTTCGTCGGTTTCTCTTATGGTTGGCTTCCGATTGCAACGGGATTCTATCTTCTTGCCGGTTCTTTCAGCCACCAGGCCTTTCTGCTTTCTATTCCTGTTGGATTATCTATCTTCAATGTGATCCTGATCAATGAGTTTCCAGACGAAGAGGGGGATCGTGCCATCGGTAAGAGAAACCTGGTGGTTCGATTCGGAAAGGAGAGGATGACGGATCTCTATATGGGGAGCTCCATCCTGATCGGCCTCACCTTCATCAAGGTTTTATTGCTATTGGGCCAAACTCCCCTCTGGCTTTTGACGATTTCGGGGATCCCTCTCCTCCTCATCCTGTCGAGCCTCCTGATGGTCTGGCAAGAGGCACACCGTGAAGCAAAGAGGCTTGAGCTCCTCTGCAGAAATACTCTTTTAATCAATCTTTCAATCACCATGATTCTCACCCTTCAACAGACAATATTCCCCTCACCCTAACCCTCTCCCCTGCCTTCGTCCCGCAGGGCGGGACTTCGTACAGGCAGGCGCAAGGGGAGAGGGAAAATTTTGGCAGGGAGGTAAACATTGGAAGAGATTCAATCTCTCATCGAAAAGGCAAGATCTGATATTCAGGAGGGAAGACCGGAAGAGGAGATCGTTCAATCCCTCCTGCCGGTTTTAGAGAGTGAGCCGGAGGAAGCGGGCCGGATGATTGAATCACTGATCGAAAATCCCCATCCCCGGATTGCCCGTATCCTCCAGCATCTGCTCAAGATTTCCGGGGACAAGAAAATCCGGAAAACCATCAAGAGATCGCTTTACCGGTTGAAGAGCAGAGGGATTCCTGTTGAGGAGATATCGCCTGAAAAGGAAGGTCCTGTCTTCCGGCCTTTGCAGGCAGAGCCTCCAGGAGGATTCGGAGGTCCTTTTGATTTCCTCGGTCAGCGATTTCTGATGCTCATTGTTCCCCATACCGGGCGTGGGTTGACCGTGATGCAGGGGATCGTCAGCGATACGGAGGGGTTGGCTGATTTCTCCGGAGGGGAGATGCCCCGCAAAAGATTCAGGGGATTCTTCGAGGAAGTTCAGAAGGGAAGCCCTTTTCCCCTGGCAGAGATGGAACCCTCCTATGTCGGATTCCTCTTTGTTCAAGCCTACAAGCGAACCCTTGAAAGAGGGAAGACCCCGCCCCAGGACTATCTCCATCTCAAAGGCGAGGTCGATGGGGTAAAAAGGGAATATAAGAGAGCCTTGATTTATTCGCATATTCGAGAGGATGAGATTGAGGGAGATGACCTGATATTGAGAAGAGGCGGCGATCTTCTCAAAACGGACGTTTTTACAACCTGGAAGATGAGAGAGGAAGAAATCAGGCCTTATGCCGATGAAGTGTGGGCGGCGGAGGAGTCGAAACTCGTTCTCAACCAGCCCCAGAAAGAGGCCCGGTTTCAGGAGATCTATCAGAAGGCGCTCTCCAACCTCTTCCCGGAAGAGAGGAGGTCTCTTTACATGAAGAGAATGGAGGAGATGGCTTACATCCTTCTCAAATGGGGGAGGGAAGAGGAAGCAAGAATTGCCCTGGCCGTGGCCCTCGATCTAAAGAAACCGGCCCACCTGCTTCAACCCAATCCTTTCCTCTTTCAACTGGTCGTCCGGACGATATTCACTCTTCTGTCGGAAGCCTACGAGAAGAAGGTGAAGGAGCCCTCTTTTATTGTGAAACCGTAATTCAAATGCGGAATTCGGATTTCGGATTTTATTCCGCAATCCGCAATCTGCATTCCGAAATGGGAAGGGAAGCGGAAGGATGAAGAAGTGGCTGATCATTGCAGGAGGAGCTGCCATTCTCTTAGCGGGGGGTTACCTCCTTCTCTCTTTCTATGCGGTGAAGTTGATTCAAGCCCAGCTCCAGAAAGCCATCGGCCACGGATTCACCCTCTCCGAGATCAGGGTGAAGGCAACCCATCTTTCCATCAAAGGCATCCGATATGAGGATCCTCTGCCGAGACAGAGGTTTCTTCAGATTGAGGAGGTGAAGGTCTATCCTGACCTTTCCTCCCTTCTGAAGAGGAGACTATCGGTCCGGGAGTGGGCAATCATAAAGCCTTCCTTCTTTTTCTACCGCACTCCGGAAGGAGCGGCCATCGGCCCCCTGATCCCACTGGGGAAGGAAGAAAAGGGTCAGGAGACCCCCGGAAAAAGAGCAGGAAAGGATGATTCTTTTCAGGTTGAGATCAAGCGATTGAAGATCAAAGAAGGTTCCCTCGATTTTGAAGATAGGAAGACAGGAGAGATCCCCGGGAGGATCAGGTTGAGGAAACTCGACCTGGAGATAAGGAATATTCAATATCCCGTTTCCTCCGCCAGGTCTCCTGTTGAATTGAAGGTAAAGGTGGAGGGAAAGTCAAAGGAAGGGGAGATCTATTTGAAGGGATGGATCGATCTGAAGACCGCTGATCTTGAGACCTCTCTCCGGGTTCGGGAGATGGAGCTAAAGGTCTTCGAGCCTTATTATCGGAAGAGAATTACGGCGGAAATTGAGTCCGGGCACATGAATATGGATGCAACGATTACGGTAAAAAGTAAAAAGATCGATGCGCCCGGACAAATGGAATTGGCCGATCTCTATATTGGAGATAAAGGAACCGTTTTCTATCTGCCGGCAGAGACCCTTGCCTCTCGATTAAAGGATAGAGGGAACAGAGTCAACCTTCGATTCCGTGTAAAGGGGAATATGGATGATCCCAGATTTACGATCCAGGAAGTTTTTCTGAGTCACATTGCACTCGCTCTTGCCGGGGCTCTTGGACTCCCGGTCAAAGGGGTAGGAGAACCTCTTTTAACAGGTTCAGGAAAAGGGGCTGAAGGATTGTCCGAAGGGTTGAGATCGCTTGAGGAGTTATTCAAGAAAGAGAAGAAGAAGAGATGAGGATTCTTCAGGACCTGAAGTCATAGAATTTTAGATGCGATTGAACCGTTGTTGACAAAGAAGAGATCTCTTGATATGAATAGGTAAACCCCGTTAGAATTTCGAGTCGTTGCGACTCGAAACCGAGCAGGGCATTAAACCCCGCTGAAATTATTCTAAAATGTTATCCCGTCACAGGTGGGACTGCAGAGCAGCGGGGCATTATTTCTAACGGGGTAAATTCACTGAAGGGGAAGGGATTTGGGAAATTATAAGAAGCGTGTGGTTGTCACAGGGATAGGACCCGTCACCCCGGTGGGAATCGGGAAAGAGGCCTACTGGGAGAGTCTGGTTCAAGGGAAATCCTCTTTCAGGCGGATCGAGTTTCCAGGTCGCGACATGAGTCAGTACCGGTGCCGGATCGCTGCGCCCATTGAAGGATTCGATCTGGGTCAGTATGTGCAGAGATCGAAGCATTCGAAATATTTTGGGAAGACCTCCCAGTATGCCGTTGCTGCGACAATGATTGCTCTTGAGGATGCGGGCATTCAGTTTGAAAGAAATGATGCGGGAACGAAAAACCCCCATGAGCAAAAAAGTGAATACCAACTGAAAGGGGTTGATCCCTGCCGCATTGGAGTGATCCTTGGAGTGAGCGTGGAATCCATGGATATCTTGGAACGTTATCACGAGCGTTTTTTATCGAGAGGGACGAGAGGCATTTCTCCTTTTGCACTTCCCAATATCTACCTGAGCGCCATCACCTCCCATGTAGCCCAGTATTTCACGATCAGAGGAACTTCGTTTGCGCTCTCGACTGCCTGCGCCTCAGCCACACATGCCATGGCCAATAGTTTTCTTCAGATTCAGGGAGGAATGGAAGATGTCGTGGTGACCGGAGGGTCGGATGCCTGTCTGACCCCCTATGTCTTCGGAGGGTTCGATGTGCTCAGGGCGATGTCGACGAGGAATGATGATCCTCAACGGGCGTGCAGGCCTTTTGATTGCGAGAGAGATGGTTTTGTCATGGCCGAAGGAGCAGGGGCGCTGATCTTTGAGGAGCTGGAACATGCCAGGAGAAGAGGGGCTCGAATCTATGGGGAGGTAGCGGGATTCGGGATGACGGCTGATGCCTTTCATCTCACCGAGCCCGATCCGGATGGAAAGACCCTTGGCAAGGCGGTCAGAAATGCGCTCGAAATAGCCGGAGTCCATCCGGATGAGGTCGATTACATCAATCCCCATGGGACCTCTACTCCCCTGAACGACAAGGTGGAGACGAAGATGATTAAGGATGTCTTCGGGAAAAAGGCCTACGATATTCCCATCAGTTCCACCAAATCGATTACAGGCCATATGATGGGAGCGTCAGGAGGAGTGGAAGCGATCGCCGTCCTCTTAAGCATTGAAAAGGGGATGATTCATCCCACGATCAATTATGAATTTCCAGACCCTGAATGCGACCTCGACTATGTCCCCAAAGAAGCCCGGAAGAAAGAGGTGAGGGTGGGCCTCTCCATCTCTGCGGGCTTCGGTGGGGTCAACAGCGCCATCCTGATCAAGAAGTTTGAGGATTCGTACTTTTCTTGATCCTTTTTTCTCCTTTTTCTGCAAGTTGACACTTCTGACAGAAGGTATATAATATTGCTTAGTAAATAACCCTATTATCTCCCTCTCCCCCGGTGGGAGAGGGTAGGGGTGAGGGGGAAGACATCCTATCCACCCCTCTCCGAGCCAGAGGCTCTCTGAGCCGGCGGCCACCTAAATCCTTCCCCATCAAGGGGGAGGATAATACTTGGAAATTTTCATGGTTCGAGGGTGACGAACCCGTCATAAAGGATTGCTGTCTTTTCTGAGGGTATATTAAAAGCCGGTGAGAGCATGGCTCCTTATCCAATAGAACAGGAACTGATCGAATCGATCATGGCTAAATTGAAAGAGGAGGGTTGCTACCTCTCCCAGGAAGAAGTGGCCCTGGTTGTCAATCTAATCAAGGAGAAGGCCCTCTTCCACTATGTGGACCAGGTCATCCATCAGGCTGACGCCATTCTCGACATTAATCCCTCGCTTACGGAGAAGGAAATCCTCCAAGCCCTCGCCAGAAACGTCGTGGAATTCCTCAATGCGGAAGCGGCCAGCATTCGAATCTATAATCCCAGAAAAGAGGAGATGGTTTCCTTTGGGTCCTATCCGGGCGAAAGTGAGAACCGGGAGGAAGCGATTCCCTTTGAAGATACGATTGCCGGGGATGTGGTCAAAAACCGCAAAAGTTACTTCGTCCCCAGCATCTTAAAGGAGGAGAAGTATAGGGACAAGGGGAAGGTTCAAAACCATGGCATTCACTCGATGCTGGCTGTTCCAATCTCCATTCCCCGCTTCTCCCTGAAAGATGTGGATACCGAAGGCTGCCTCCAGATCTATTTTAAAGAGGACGAAAAGGTCTTTACTCCACTGGAGGCCAGGATTGCAGAGATGCTGGCCAAAAGGGTGGGCTATGTCATTGCCCGTAAGCGGATCATGGATCTTCAGAAAATGAATGTGACCAAAGACAGGATCGTGGAGCAGATCTTTTTGAAACTGGGGAAACGGGGAGGGGTCAAGATGAAGGAAGTCTTCGATCTGGTCATCCCCGAGCTGGCCGATATCATTCAAGTCCAGCGATGCTCCCTTTTCTCCGTGATGGAAGACCGCTGGCATGTCGTCCTGGAAGCGGGGTTTCCCGAGATCCAGCACGGGATCGGTAAGATTTTTGAAGTGCCAGAATCACCCTACATCCGCACCATTGTCGATCAAACAGGCCCTTTTGGTGATTTTGAAAACGAGAAGATCTACCCAACCTATGTTCACATTCTCAACCCGCAGAAGAGCCATCTTCTTCCTCCGGACCTCAAGCGGTTTCTCGAAACCCAGCGGATCCACTCCGTTCTCTATATTCCGCTGAAGGTCAACGGAAAAGTGCAATATTTTTTAACCTTCGATGCCCAGGCCCAGCATCCGGGATTTACGGATGAGGAAATTGAGATATTTTCCCTCTTCGGCAAGGAGTTGATGAAAGGGTTGAGGCTGGAGAAGATGGATGATATCCTGCACGATTTTAAAAACCCGGCCATTGCGACAGCCGGATTTGCCAAACGGATTCAAAGGATTCTGGCTGATGGAGATTATCCCGGGAAGAAGGAGAAGGTCGATCAGGCGCTGGACATCATCCTGAAAGAGACTTCCCGTATTCAGGAATTAGCTTTAACCCTTCATGGCGAGGGAAGGGAAGAGGCGGTGGACCTGTCGGAGAAGCTGAGGAAGCGAGCGCTGATCAACAAAGAGACCCTGATCGAGTTGAAACGGGAGAACATCCGGCTGCTCGAAGGAGAATTAGGACCTTCGTTATGGATTCGATGTTACCCTCTCCACATCGAGAGGGTCCTGGACAATCTTCTGAACAATGCCTCCAATGCGGTTCCTGAAGAGGGTGGGAGCCTCTCCATCCGTTCCTATCGGAAAGAGGAGTGGGCAGTCGCAGAGATTTCGAACACCGGCCAGATTTCCGAAGAAGATAAGGAGCGATACCTCCAGGGTGAGGGGAGAGGCAGAGGACTCCATATCACCACCCGCCTGGTCAAACGGATGGGGGGAAAGATGGAGATGGAATCCGGAAAAGGCCAGACCACCTTTCGGGTCATGTTTCCTCTGGTTGAAGAAAAAACGCAAAGGGCATAGGGCAGGGAGCAGAGCGAAAAAAGTCTTTTACAATTTTTATTTTTTTATATCACTTTAGGGCTTTGAAAAAAAACATCTAATCCCCCTTCATCCCCCTTTGTCAAAAGGGGGAAATCCTTTTTCCTCCCTTTGGCAAAGGGAGGTGGGGAGGGATTTTACAAGTTTTTTCAAACAGCTAAATTGTTACATTTTTTTTGCTCTATGCTCTATGCCCTTTCTGCTATGCTATCTTGATTGATGGAAAAATTCTTCTGCCCAGAATGTCATCGAACCTATTCCGTCAACACGACCCGATGGCGATGTGACTGCGGTTCCCCCCTTGATCTGGAATTCACGCCGGAGTTTTCCACTGAAAAGATCCTGAAAAGGAGGCCGGGCCTGTGGCGGTACAGGGAGGCGATCCCTATACAAAAAGATGGCTCCATCCTCTCCATGGGAGAAGGGTTTACCCCGCTCGAAGAAGTGGAGTTCAATGGCCGCAGCGCATTATTAAAGATCGATTATCTTTTTCCGACAGGCTCTTACAAGGACCGGGGGGCCGCCGTTCTCATCAGCAAGGCAAAGGAGCTGGGGATTAAAAAGGTGGTTGAAGACTCTTCAGGCAATGCAGGATCAGCGATTGCGGCTTATTGTGCCAGAGCAGGAATCGAGTGTGGCATTTATGCTCCTCGATCGATCTCTTCAGGGAAGCTGGTCCAGATTCAAACTTACGGGGCCAATTTGAAAAAGATCGAAGGTTCGAGGGAAAAAACAGCCCGGATGACGATGGAGGCGGCTAAGAAAAATTACTATGCCAGCCACTGCTGGAACCCCTATTTTCTTCACGGGACCAAGACCTTTGCCTTTGAGATCTGGGAGCAGATGGGATGGAAATCTCCGGATACACTCGTTCTTCCTATCGGACACGGGACGCTTCTCCTGGGAGCCTATATCGGGTTTAAGGAGTTGAAGGAGGCAAAAAGGGTGAAACGGATTCCGAAGCTGGTGGGAATTCAGTCCGCCTCATGCGCTCCTCTCTATCAGGCTTTCAAAAAAGGTTTGAGAGAGGCTCAGTCTATCGAGAAGAGGGAGACACTGGCAGAAGGCATTGCCATTGCAAATCCTGTGAGGGGAAGACAGGTCCTGGAGGCGATCCGGGAGACCGGTGGGGAGATTTTAACCGTTACGGAAAAGGAGATCGGAATCGCTTTAAGGGAGATGGGCCGGAGAGGTCACTTTATCGAGCCTACCTCTGCGGCCACCATCGCCGGACTCAAAAAATACCTCCGGGGAACCCGTTCAAAGGAGACCGTCGTGTCGAGTCTAACGGGGACAGGTTTGAAGGCCGTGGAAAAGATAGAGATTTCTGGAAAATCCAGAAATCTCTGATCACACCGATTAGGGGCCGATTACACAGATTAAAAATACATTGATAAATAAAGAAAAATCTGTGGAATCATCTTTTTAAAATCTCTGTAATCGAGAGAGCATGTATTCGTTTTTCAGGGCTCTCCTTTTTAATCAGTCTCTCGGTAACATTTTTTATGAGGCAATTCGCTCTCAGATATGCCACTTGACAGCCACTCAATAGACGGTTAAATTATCTCCACCAAAATCTTTTTTAAAAGAGGCTTTAGGAATAGACCGAGGAGGTAGGGTTATGGGTCGGATGAGAATGAAGCAGGGTTTGTTCTTTCTAATCGTTGTGATGTGTATCTCTCTTCTTTCTCCTGTTTTCATCTTTGCTGCGGAGGAGAAGAAGGACATGAGGCCGGAGCGTGGGATTACCGTCTACCCGGAGTTTTCTACGGTGTCCATCGCAAAGGGAGAGACCGTTCGGATGGACCTGACTCTCGAAAATAAAGGCCGGGCAGATGAGACGATCGATGTAAAAATCGCGACGGTTCCCAAGGGATGGAAGGCGACGATGAAGGGGGGGAGTTATCTTGTGGCCGGGCTGTATGTGGCCGATGGCAAATCGAGGAATCTGGCCCTGAATCTGGAACCGGACAAATCCGTCGGGCCTGGGACCTATATCTTCCAGGTTGACGCTCAAACTGCCGATGGGAAATTCACCTCCACCCATAAGTTAACGGTGAATGCTCAGGAGAGAATCCCCGGCGCAGATGACATCCAGATCACCACATCGTATCCCGTATTGAGAGGGCAGACCGATGCCCGGTTCGAATTTTCCCTCGAAGTGTTGAATAAGAGCGATAGCGATCGAGCCTTTAACCTCGCAGCCATCGGACCCGAGAAGTGGGAGATCAACTTCAAACCCGCCTATGAGGCCAAACAGATTTCGAGCCTCCGGATAAAGGGAGGACAGAGCCAGACAGTAGCCGTCGAGGTGTCGCCGCCCAGAGAGACAAAGTCAGGGGAATATCCTGTCCTGGTAAAGATCAGTTCGGGAGAGCAGAAGGCGGAGGCGAAGTTGATGGTGGCGCTCACCGGCATTTATAAACTGGATGCAGGGACGCCCACCGGAATCCTGTCGCTGGAGACGATGGTGGGAAAGCCGGCGATTGTCTCTCTCTTCGTGAAGAACACGGGATCGGCTGTCAATCGCAATGTGAGTTTCTCCTCTTTTAAACCCGAAAACTGGGAGGTGAAGTTCAATCCCGAAAAGATCGAGGCATTAGAATCCGGGGCGTTGAAACAGGTGGAAGTCACCATCACTCCAGCCAAGGAAGCTCTGGTGGGAGATTACTCCGTCGGGTTGTTGGTGGATGGTGAGAAGGGGAGCAGCAAAACCGTAGAGATGAGAACAACGGTGAGGGCTTCAACAGCCTGGGGATGGATCGGGATCGGAATCATCATCTTTGTCATCGCAGGCCTGTGTGGTCTGTTCATTTGGTTGGGGAGGCGTTAAGGTGAAAGGACAGATTATCGTCGAAACCGAGGACCTGACAAAGAAGTACGGGTCACGGACCGCAGTGGATCATCTCAATATCAAAATTGAAGAAGGAGAGGTCTTCGGATTCCTCGGTCCGAATGGAGCGGGCAAGACAACGACGCTCCTCATGTTTCTTGGCCTCACCGAACCCACCTCCGGAAAGGCGAAGGTCATCGGATTCGATCCGACCCGGGAGCCCTTTAAGGTGAAGGAGAAAGTGGGTTACCTGCCTGAGAATGTCGGTTTCTATGATGATATGGATGCGAGGCAGAACCTCCGGTATATTGCCAAGTTGAACCGGATCTCCGGTGAGGTCTCGGAAAAGAGGATTGACTACTGGCTGGAGATGGTCGGCCTTTCAGATGAGTCAACAAAAAAGGTGGGCGCCTTTTCGAAAGGAATGAGACAGCGACTCGGGATCGCAGAGGTATTGATCAAGGAGCCGAAACTCGTCTTCCTCGATGAGCCTACGATCGGCCTCGATCCCGATGGAACGAATCGGATGCTCGACCTCATCCATTCCCTGAGCCGGGAAAAGAATATCACTCTCTTTCTTTCCTCCCATCTGCTCGATCAGGTTCAGAGGATCTGTGACCGGGTGGGGATTATGATCAATGGGAATCTGGTGGCGATCGGTCCCATTGAGGAACTGGCGAAGAAAAAGTTAGGATTGGGCAAGGAAGACTATACGCTTGAAGAGATCTACATGAAGTACTTTAAGGAGGCCTAAATTGTACGGGATCTTAACGATATTCAGAAAGGAGATGGGAGACCATTTCAACAGCCTGCGGTTTCTCCTCATTTCAGCCCTCATCGTGATGGTCGGTGTGATCATCACATCCATGGTAGGGATGGCGATCCAGGAGGAATTGAAAGGGATGGCCAAGCCCACGCTCATTTTTCTGCTTCTTTTTACTTCGACCGGGAAACTCTTCTCCTTCGTTCAGTTCATCGGCTTTTTCGGCCCTCTCTTGGGCATCTTTTTAGGCTTTGATTCGATCAACCGGGAGCGGGTTTCAAGGACTTTGTCGAAACTGGTCTCCCAGCCGATCTTTCGCGACTCGATCATCAATGCCAAATTTCTCTCCGGTGTGGCCATCATCGCAATCATCCTGGTCGCCACCGTCCTCCTCATCTCGGGCCTCGGCATCCGGTTGATCGGAGTGGTGCCGGGTGCGGAAGAGGTGTCACGTCTGATCATCTACGTCGTCATCAGCCTTCTCTACATCTCTTTCTGGCTGGGGATATCGATCCTCTTCTCCGTGATCTTCCGGAGCGCAGCCACCTCTGCCCTGGCGTCCCTGGCCATCTGGATCTTCTTCTCTTTCTTCATGAGCCTTGGAGCAAGCGTTTTGTCTGATGCGGTTGCTCCCATCAGCCAGACTGCCTCCGGGGTTGACGCGGAAATGCTGATCCGGCATGAGCGGATCCAGAGGGTGACCTCCCTCTTCTCTCCCATGACGCTTTACAGCGAAGCCACGACGACCATTCTCGATCCGATGCGAAAGACGACGAGGACATTGGTTCTGATGGGGCCCCTGGAAAGGTTTTCCATGAGTCGCTTCCAGAGCCCCCTTCCCCTTCTGGAGAGCATCTTTATCGTCATTCCCCATCTTATTTCGATTGTGGCGATCACCCTTCTCTGTTTCGGAATCTGTTATCTGGTTTTTATGCGACAGGAGATCCGAACGGTCTGATGCCGCAAAAGATGGGGAGATAGGGAGATAGGGTGATGGGGTGATTTGAATATCAATTCCTCTCCCTATCTCCCCATCACCCCACCTCCCCATTTAATCTTTAAAAATACCATGCAGGTTCCAAAGCGAGAGATCTTCGGCTGGGCCATGTATGATTTTGCGAATTCGGCCTTTGCCACTACGATTCTTGCCGTCATCTTCAATCACTACTTTGCCACGGTGGTCGCCGGAGGGGAGAGAGGCGTCGAACTCTTAGGATTCCGCCTTCACGGCGCCTCCTTTTTCACCTTCTCTGTCTCGCTCAGCATGGTGATTTCAGCCATCCTCGCTCCGTTTTTAGGCGCAGTGGCCGATGCCTCGGGTTCGAAGAAACAGTTTCTCATGGCCTTCTGCTATATGGCCGTTTTCTTCACCGGCCTCCTCTCTTTTGTCGGGGAAGGAAATTACTGGCGCGGGGCGATCATCTTCATCATTGCCAATATCGGTTTTGCCGGCGGCAATGTCTATTACAATGCCTTTCTTCCTGAGATCTCGAACGATCAGAACATCGGCCGGATTTCAGGCCTTGGATGGGCCCTGGGATACATCGGCGGAGGGGCGCTTCTGGCCATTAACCTGGTGATGTTGAAATATCCCGAAGTCATCGGGTTTCGGGAAGGCTCTTTTTCGGTTCAGGACTGTTTCCTCTCGGTTTCCCTGTGGTGGTTCGTCTTCTCCCTTCCCACCTTTTTTCTTCTGAAAGAGAGAGCACAGAGAATCTCTCTCCCTCCAGAGAAAAGTTATTTCAGGGAAGGTTATCTCCGCCTCCGCCATACCCTTGGCCGGATCAGGACCTTCAGGGAATTAATGAAGTTCCTGGCAGCCTTTTTGATCTATAACGAAGGGATCGAGACCGTCATCATCATGGCTTCCATCTTCGGTGCGAATGTCTTGAAGATGGAGACCGGGGAGATCATTCTCTTCTTCCTGATGGTTCAGGGGATCGCCTTTTTGGGCTCCCTGGCTTTTGGTTTTTTAGCCGATGCGATAGGAAACAAGAGGACAGTGATGATCTCTCTGGTCATCTGGTCTCTTATTGTTGTCTGGGCTTTCCGGTTGGGAGTCATCTGGGATCCTAAAACAGAATACTGGATATTAGGAGTATTAACAGGCATCGTGCTGGGAGGAAGTCAGGCCGCCTCGCGTTCCCTTCAGGGAATTTTTACTCCCGATGCGAACAGCGCCGAGTTCTTCGGCTTCTTTGCCGTCTCGGGGAAATTCGCCTCTGTCTTCGGGCCCCTGATCTATGGAATCCTGATCGCCATCACCGGAAGCGTCCAGTCAGGCATCCTTTCGGTGCTTCTCTTTTTCATCGCCGGAGGAATCCTCCTGTGGACGGTTGATGAAAAGAAGGGAATGGAAGAGAAACAGAGTCCGGTCATTTAAGTTTATCAAAGGTTCTCTCTCAAAAATATCTTAACAAATCATTCTTGATTACTTAACATAATTGTTAAGAATCATGGAACAATATGAGTCGAACCTTTTCTCCATTCCCTGAAAATAGACCTCTCCCCATTCGCTGAGCGATCCATCCAGGAGTTATTCCGATGACAAAGAAGATATTTTGGAAAGATCCATATTTAACTCAGCTCGAAACTTATATTACCGGTGTCAAAGACGATGACATTACCGTTGAGCAAACGATCTTCTTTGCTTTCTCAGGAGGGCAGGAGAGTGATCATGGAACCATCGGAAATAGCCGTGTTCTCCAGGCCCGAACGGAGAATAGGGAGATTGTATATACGCTCGAACAGGGTCACGGGTTAAAGAGGGGTGATCCGGTAAGCATCCAGATCGACTGGGGAAGACGATATCAGTTGATGCGATTGCATTTTGCCGCAGAAATTGTTTTGGAATTGACGTATTGGAATTTGGAATCCATTAAAAAAATTGGGGCTCATATCGCTCAAGATAAAGCAAGGATAGACTTTGAATGGGGCGGGAATATTTCAAACGTGCTGACTGTTATTCAAAAGGAAGCCCTTAGCATAATCGAAGCGAACCAGGAAATCATCAGTGCTTTCAGTAATGAAGAAACAGAGGAACGATACTGGGAAATTCTGGGATTTGCGCGGGTTCCCTGCGGGGGGACTCACTTAAAGAGAACAGGCGAAATTGGAGAGATTGAATTAAAACGTAAAAACCCAGGCAAAGGGAAAGAAAGGATTGAAATTTATGTGAGTGAGCATTCTGCAAAACATATCAGCTAACAGAAGGATGAATATGGACGAGACCCGCCGTTTTTCTTTAAAAAGGTGATCCAAGAAAATATCGATTTCTTCCAGTAACATTCGCTTCCCTAATTTCTAAAAAAAGGGGTATATTACAACCGCAAAGAAACAATACGGATATGCTTCGACCCTTATAAACAATTCGTTCTTAAGTTAACTCGATTCTATATAATAACAGTCTTGTCCAAACTGAATGGAGAGGGGGTGACGGGCGTTATTGTTGTCAAAGACTCGCACGGATCATCTGAAAACGAATCTTGGGGAGGTGAAGCCATGACATCGAGAAACATCGCGTTTATGACAGGTGTATTGTTTTTCATGCTGTCTGGGCCAGTTGCGTCGCAGGATGGGTGGACATCAAGAACCCGAAGGAACTTTTCGCCCTTTACTCAAACAAAACGTTCAGGAGGACCTTTATGGGAGTTCCTGTCGTCGAACACTACCGTGCCGACGGCAAAAGGATTTTAATCTCTGCGGAGCTGCATATTCCTTGCACTTGGGAGGTCAAGAGCAACGACCAGGTGTGTGTCTCCGACGAGAGAGGCACAGACTGTTGTAGGTTCCAACGTCACAAGAGGAACCGAGACGAGTATATCATTAGGTGCCCACGTGACGCCGCTATGCATATCCTCAAGGTAGAGGACGGCATCCCTGAGTTTTAGGTTGTCCGGCAGACGGGAATGCGCAGCTCAGTATGGCCAGCGATGGAGCCTACCCCTCCCAGTCCTAGCATCTTTCCTTGATCACTATATGTGATGACAACAACGATCGATGGTTCAATCTGTTTAATTAAGATTGGTCATTCCTCCCGGGCTGATATTGGAAATCCTGCCATAATCCAAAGCGTGCAGGTGATTCCCAGCATCCAAGGAAACATTTTTTTCATATTATCTCCTTCCATAGAGGATGACAATCTGCATATGATTTAATTCTATAACAAAAAAAACAGAACAAGTGAACGAATTTGGGAGGCCTGGAATCCCGTGTGTTGGACACGGGAGAGCGGAGGGTGAGGTAGCATCGGTCTCCGTGACATGAATTACTTGAGTTCAAGTAGTCATCTACAATCTGTCTTAATGAAGAGATATGAAGACTTGTCAGAGAAAAAGGGACATTGTCGCAGCAGGCAAAACATAAATTTACGGAATGATTATCCTTAAATTCCTTGGAATCGATGGTGGAGTGGTATCCGGAGAGCTGTTCCTATGCGCAGCCCACATCTCATCAACGAAAGTGCGGTGAGGCCTGTAGTAACCTCCCCCACTCAAAATCTTCCATGATTGGCCTTGCATAAAGTCAGCATCGATGGTCATGCCGGTCGCACTTCTTATGGTTTCGAGGTCCTGAGGATCATCAGCCGAAAGCATCCATCGATCCACATAGGAAAAGAATTGCGCATGATTCCAAGCCTGTTGCATCCCTGGAATGAGTCGGGCAGCGAGTGCTTCTCCCACCCAGCTGACACTGGTGCAGCATCGACGATAGGACTCCCCGAGGGTGCTCTTCCAGGCCGAGGGCGCCAAATGCTCATAGGGTCCCCAACCCGGGTTCACCGATTCTCCATTGATTCCAACATGGCCGCCATAGACAACGGTTTCCGGATGGATGTGCCATGATTTTGTGTAGTTGCCGACAGGCAATGTTTCGGTCACCCCAATCGTCTGCATATCCTCGCCGAAATTGGCTTGAACCGATTTCATGTTTTCTTCGTTCAACATCACACCGGCCAAAACAATTGGGAACTTTCGTCCGGTGCCATGTCCCCCATGGGCCTGCCACCCCGTATGACCTTGCTCTACAAGTCCATACAGATCGATCCCGTATTGAGTGAGATAGACAAGGAGGGGTTCCTTTTGTTCCTGAGTGAAATTCAGGGTGAGGAGAAGACCGGCAAAAGACATGACATAACCATTCTCTCGCCCATAACTGGCCATGTATTCCGATGGCGCTGCAAAACTAAAAAAGACAGAATCCACCCACGGCCGTTTCAAGTACCCTTCAAATTCGGCCAAGGGGGGTATATGTTGGACGGGTTGAAGTGCGGGAAGGATGCCCCGTCTTAAATTTCGTGACAAATAGATTTGAGTTGAGCCTCCGGCATAAGAGGGACGAAAAGCATCCAACGGTTTTGGGGCGGAGACGCTGGTCAGAATTGAAACGGAGGCCACGGGACTCACCGATGAATCGTTAGGCCGCATGACAGCGGGTAGATTTGACGCATCGACACTTCTGGAAGAAACCAATTTGTTTCCCGGAGTTAACGTGATTGGAGGATAGACGCGTAAACTCGAATCGTATCGTCCGGACACAAGGCGACTGTCAAATCCACTCTTCTGGAAGTTAGGCGAAATATTTAACATTGATCCATGCCGCCCATTGTTCGGCGTGGGAAGAGGTTGGATATCGGTGATGGTGGCCGTTCCAACCACGTAATAGTCACCATTCACAAAACGGCCCACCCGTTGGGGTGTCGAAAATATCCAAATAATGCCCTGTTGGCTTATCTGGGAGAGAAGGGGGAGCTCTTCAAGAGCAGGGATAGGCGGAGGATCATTTGAAGTGTACACTGAAGCCGGAAAATGATCCCCCTCTATTTGACATAAACTCGAACACCCGTCCCCATCTGTCGAATTGCCATCATCACATTGTTCAAATTTATCCGGCACTCCATTCCCGCACGTGCCAGGAGCCGCTTCCACCGAAGATATCAGAAGACCGCGTCCTATCGCCATCAACAAAAGGAGAAGAGAAGCCAATCTGAAAATGAATTCTCTTATCCGCCTTGGAGACCTCTGTCCCATCGGGTAATTTAATTTCTCTTTATTCATAGACCCTTCTCCCTGTTCACTTCAATACCACAAGATTTATGCCTGAAATATAATATTAGACCTTAGTGCAGACTTCACATTTTTTACCCCGTTAGAAATAATGTCCCGCTCCTCTGTAGCGTGGTTAGATTTTAGAATAATTCCGACGGGCTTTAAAGCCCCGCTGGAATTTCTAACGGGGTTTACCTGATGGTCAGCCCCGTTGGCCGTGAGGGAGGCGTAGTGTCGCCCCCTTCGTAGCGCTGTTTGGCGGGAATTGTGCCGGTCATCGGATTCAAATCCGGACCAATGGCCGGCCAAGGCAGACTTTCCCACCACGAGGGTTTTGACGATAAATAAAGTGACGGAGGCAGGGTGTGGTCTGGGATACTGGGATCCCATATGACGCTGTTTGTGACATAGTCAAAGTTGCCGTGACGCAGAAGGGTCGCTTTGACGTTCGGATCTCCGGCCCACGACGGTCCACCATAACCCAGTCGCCATATTGTCTTGAGTGAAGAATCACCGGAAGCGGGATAGGCTGCCTCATAGGCGCTGGATTGGCCCACAGTTCCCAGAACACAGCCTAGCACATTCATATAAGTATTCTTGTATTGAAATTCGATTGCATTGTTATTGGAAGTAATGGTTGCATTTTGCCAGCCACTGGAACGACTTCTAAAGATGGTATTGTGACTGGAGGAGCCGTGGATAAAATCGGCCGCTGCCTGAATGCCGATGTTGCCCTCCCACAAGTTCATGGAAGGATGGGGAGCGTGACTGATCGATGGACTTTGTGTAAGCCACCACGGGTCATCAAATCGGGAGTCGGTCATATAGTTATAGGCGAAGACATTTCCAGAAGCTCCGCCGGCAGCCATCATGAAGCCGCCGTCCAAGGTATGAAAGATATTGTTTTCAACGAGGTTGGCGTTGGAGTAGGCATCGACCAGAACGCCGTAGCCGCGATCACGTCCAAAGCCGCCTATGCCATCATGGAAATAACTCTCGCGGATCTCGTTCTGCAGGCTTTCGATCAGCCAGACGGCACGCCGTTTTACCCGCTTAATTTCAACATTCTTGAGCCATGAGTACTGGGCTGCGTCCATTTCGATCATAAATTCAACCGCCGCCTGCGATTCTGTGAGCGTCAGATCTTCAATCCCTGCCCAGCGCACCATACTGCTTGCATTGACCAGGGTAGCCTGGGGAGAGAGGGAGGCGCTGAGTGTCCAGTACAGCGGTAGATTCAGAGTAACCGAATTACCGTTGATGGCAGCTACTTCTGCATATTGACCGCGCACCCGGCTGCCATTGGCCCGGCCGCAGTACGTGCAAAGGCCTTCATAACCGACAGGATCTACCAATTGAGGGTCATTGAGTTGATCGATAAGGAGGATGTCTCCTACCGATATGCCGCTCGCACTACCTAAAGTAATCTGTGGGGACCCTTTTGCCATGTCACCCGTAATGCCGACACTTCTTTGAAGACCGTAGATATCCCAGTATGCAGATCCCCTGATATCTATAACTGAACGAGCGTATGTTCCCGGAAAATTGATCACGGTTTTACCCTGGCCAGCACCCCTTAGAGTCACATTCGACCTCATATTAAGGATCGTCTCCTGGTTGGCGGGGCTTGAAACTTTGTATGTTCCCGCAGGCAGATAGACTACCTGGTTGGCAGGACAGTGGTCGATCGCATTCTGAATAGCCGCTGTTGCATCCGTCGTACCATTGCCATAGGTCGTCGCGTTGATCGTGGCGCAGATCGTGGCGCGGTTCGGTATGCCCCCTGGAATACCTGCCTGGCTCCAGTCAATTCTCCGATCCTGGGGAATCATCTCGGCAGAAGCAGTATTCATTGCTGCAGCGTTCAAAAGTAACGCGGACAAAAAGATAATCTGGAATAAGCGGGTTATTTTCAGTTTTGAGTTCATATTTTCCCTTCTATTCTTGTCCACCCCCCATGGACCTCCGTCTTCCATTTCCCCGAAAAAGGATAGCTTATTCTTATAAAATCCAAATTCCCACCCGCGCTAAGAGTTCATTTTTTTTCCAATAGTTACAATTATCGACATAAGACTATGGCCACCGGCAAAAAACCCTTATTGCAATCCACAAATAACCCCTTAAATTTATTTATGAAATCAAACATCTGAACTTTTGGCAGGAATTGAAATCATCACAACCAGACATAAAACAGCAAAAAAGATGCCAGGGAAATTCATGATTAGACCCTTTTTATATAGCGCATCATCACATACGCCCCAACCTTTAAATGATCCTTCATAGTGCCCAGGAGGTGCAGTTAAGTTTTTAAATAAGTAGGGGTGACAAGCGTCTCTGGACTTCATAGAATAATTTAAGATCATTGACTATCCCCCAAGACCTTTTCATACGCTTTCAACCTTCTCAGACCTCTATTGCGGATGAAGCCCCCGCCAAACAGCGCAAGAACTACTTCCTGAAATCAAGAGTTGTTGATTTCACCCGTCAGTGCGACATTTTAAACCGAAATCATTAATAAATATGAACTTAGCGGGATCAAACGAGCAGCTTCTGTATACTCTGACAAATAATTGTCGTCGTGAATTGGTTCCAAAGTGCAGTTTTGTTTTTCATAATATACTGTATTTACCCTATTTACTTTGCTAAGAAAATATGAGATTAATAAATTATGGATAGTTTTTTATTTGGCGAAGATCAAATGGACCCTTTGCCTGCTTGCGGCCATTGGAGGGATTGGCTTGTGATTCGTTATTGCCTGGGCCCCAGTTTAATAAAATAGTTTTGGTAAACAATAAATCTTTCGCCAACATTCTTTAATCAGAATGAATATAGGAAGGAGAGGAGGAGAGAAATGATTCCCAAAATTAAGAACATTCTTTATGCTACGGACCTCAGTAAAAACTCATCTTATGCCTTTCTTTATGCTGCCGATATGGCAAAAAGATATAACGCAAGAATTGTCATTTTGCATTCTGTTGAACCTGTCCGTCATATTTACACTGTTGACATGTCTGATCGCATTGAAGCAGAATTTAGAAAAGCTAAAAAACAAGAACGGGAGACGGACATTGAGGAGATCCAAAAAGGCCTCCAGGAATTTTGCAAGAAAGCGGAGATTCAAATTGGCCCTCCATGCGTTGAACTGGTATCCAAAATCCTCGTTCCATTGGGCCATCCCGTAGAAGAGATTTTGAAGGCAGCAGATGAAGAAGGTTGCGAGGCAATCGTCCTTGGAACTCATGGAAAAGGATTCTTGAGACAGACCTTTCTTGGAAGTGTGGCTGGTTCAGTTCTGGAACGAACCCGAAAACCAGTTTTCATAATACCTTTGCCCTCTGAGAAAACCAATATTGATTGGGATAAAATCTGATAGATTTATATATTCAATCATACAAGGCAGGATCAGAAATGGTCCTGCCTTTTTTTGTGCACATTTCTACTGGAAATGGTTAATTCAATTGTCTATCTTGTAGTACCGACCTGTAGGTGTTATTTCCCTCTTTTTTTTAGGAGACTATTCCCTGAATTATTGATTTTCAAATTCTGTCCTTCAATACAAGGTTTCATACAGACCTCAGGAAGTTTGCCTGAATTGGAAGGGGATTTTTACCCCGTTAGAAATAATGCCCCGCTGCTCTGCGGCGGGGTTAGGTTTTAGAATAATTCCGGAGGGGTTTAATGCCCCGCTGGAATTTCTAACGGGGTTTACTCAAAACTTATTAATATTTAAATCGAATCCTATATTTTACTTTCATTTCCTGATCTTTTGCCACAGGGACATTGAAGCGAATCAGGTTGGCCTGGAGTTTTTCGTACGGATGGGTGTTCGAAAGCATCTCCCAGTCACCGGGGATGGGTTCTTCTACTAAGACCTTAATGTCTTCCTTTTTGTGATTCCTCAGACTGACCTCGAATGCCACTTCATAGAGGTTGTAACCGAGATGTTTGTATTCGGTCTGGGTCTTCTCTCCCACCACATCAAAAGCCTCTCCAATCTTGATCTTAATCTTTTCATCCTTTGGCGTATGGTCGATCCGGTCCTCTCCCACAAACTGAAGGCTTCCATCCTTATCCTCTTTATAGACCCGGATCGTCCCTTTAGGCAGGGGCATCCCGAGGTTGTTCTTTTTTGTATTCTCAAGTTCAAGAAAGACCCCAACCTTTTGCTTATTCGTCCTCTGATCATACCGGGAGTAGTAGTATTGAGGATGGCCTGAAAAGATGAAGAGTTTCTTGACAGGAACCTGATTGGCATCGAGCAAAGACATCTGTTTGGTCTGATTATCTTTGATCGTTGTCCTGCGGTCCAGAGTGTAGAGATGATATTCGAAAAAGGACTCCTCTTTGAATTGTTGGCTTGCCTCTTTTGCAGCGGCCATGGGTCTTGCATAATCCATCCTCATCTCCCCCTGAACCCGGTGGATATCGCCTGCCACCAGCTTCAACAGAGCATTCTGGTAAGTGGCGCCGCTTCGGTTATCGATGGTCACCCAACCCGTCAGATCGCTAAGTGTGTCCGATTTATTTAAGACAGTCACGTAATCCGCCTTCCAGTTAATCCCGGAGGTGAGGTACGAAGCCTCCACCTTTTGGGTCCTGGGAAGCCTGTTTTCCAGCATCCAGACCAGGGTGGGCTGAGGGATGAGATTTTCAGGGATCTTTGAGAGAAGGACCCGTCCGTAATGACCGATGTGGATCTTGTCACCGATCTGAAAGATATTTCCACCCTGGGTAGAAAGGAGGGTGGCCTCAACGGTCTCCTCTTTTTTCGTTTCGTTATTGAATGTTGCCAGTTGGACCTTCTGCCCCACATATTTTTCAAGCAGCTTCTGGGGGCTGAGAAGGTCGTATTCGTAGTTCTGCTCCAGGACATCGAGGCTCGACTCATTGATCAGTGATTTGATATGGACGGTGACAGGGTCGATCTTTCCGGCAACATCCATAAACTTCAATTCATGGATCCCCTGCCTGAGATCGATCAGCCGGGTATCTTTGACCAGCCCAATGTTTGAGTTGTAGATGGTAATGGCTACGTTCTGCTGATCTTTGAGGGTGCTGGTCAACGGCGCCGCAAAGCCTATCTGGATAGAATAAAGAAATGAGATGAGGGTGATTAAAATGACAAACTTTTTCATTGGAAAATCCTCCTTTTCCTCAGATTTACCCTCTCCCTTTGATGGGAGAGGGTAGGGTGAGGGTGATTGTTTTGGTATTAAAGACACCCGTGAAAGAATTTGGTTCCAAAAAATTGAAATTTTTAGATACCGATACCTCCTCCTCTTCTAAAACTGATCCTTACCCATCAATGGGAGCGCTGGACACAAAGGGAACTCCAATAGATCCCCCATCCCCCTCCTGACTTCCCCCTTGAAGGGGGAGGAATCACGTGAAGCGTGTGACGATTACCCTCCCTTTCAGGGGGAGGGTTAGGGTGGGGGTGGGGTATGCCAAAGTCCCAATTGCACCAGTCATACATCCACTCCTTGTGTCCAGCCCACAAGATATGGGACACGTTTAGCTTTTAAAGGGAGATGGAAGGGAGTGATCGTTTTTGCTTTCAATAGGTGACAATTGACGGATTGAACTGTGATGAATTTAAAGAAGGAGTTTTTATTATTGAAAGGAATTCAGTTGGTTAAAGACTATACTGGGTGGGAAGAATGGGCCGCCTAAAATCTTGCTTCCTCTGCAATGAATTTAATCTTAGGAACAGAAATTTTCGGGGCTTTTGCAATCCGCTCTGAACTTTCTATTAACCTTAAAATCGAACGCCCTACGTCTGCTTTAACCACCTTCTCTCCACATTTAGGACATACCCCGGCGGGGACATCTTCCACAACGATAAGCTTTCCCCGGATCCAGAAATCTTGTTTAGTAAATTCCTCTTTCATCGAGGTATTGCAAATCTCACATTCTCCATAGTCATAACTTATCTTTTTTTTCTTCATTATTCTTCCTCCAAGGCATAAGTGGTGATAAATAATAATTTTCCCGTGCTCTTGATTCTACATATAATGCCAATAATTCGCCCGTCTCTTGCAGGCCCGATCACCTCATACCGGGTTCCTCTTGGATCTCGGGTGAATTTGCGATTTATTTGTCCTTTAGCAATTGCCATTTGAATATCGGCGAAAACAAGATTGTCATTAGCCATTTCTTCAAAAAAGTGGGGAATAGTAAACTCAAAGCCTTGTTCTTCTACTTTTTTCCGTATCCTGTGAATTATGGCCAATAACTAATCCCCTTTCCATCATAACACGGTCTTTGATTCAATTAAAGCGATGCATTTTCTCCATGAGCTATAAATCAAGAATATCCAGCGCTCATTAGCCTAAATACTTTCTGCAAGGCCGCTTTAGTATTCTTTAAGGAAGAAAAGCTTTCATTGTAAGGCAAAGTTATCAGATCAGGACGAGAGAGTCAATGATAAATAATCTGATAAATAATGTGTTAATATCCTTGAAATAATGGTTGGTCTTGTTATAATCCGATCAATACTTCTTCCCATGATCTTCTGAAAATAACTACAAACAAGAGAGAGAATATGACTAAAAAGGCCATAAATCCTAAATTGGATAGGCGGATAAGATGGCAAGAAGTCTGTTCCACCTGCTTGAAGTATGATCATCCCGACCATACGCCTGAATGCGAGTGTTGTCAAAAAAGTGGAATCACCGAAGGGATTTTGTGCAAGTTAACGAGGATGGATCAGGGGAATGATCTGGATGATTTTAAATGTGATGCTTATCAACGGAAACTTCCATTACAATAAAACGCCTAAGATGGATGCTTAATCTTTAATTTAAGACTATGAAGTGTTCTTAAATTAACACTCCTTCTGGCCAGCCCAGTTTGACGAGGTCGATGCGGCGGAGGTCGCTCACGCCGAGTTTATACTTCTCATCGGCTGCAAAAATATGCTGGGGCGGGTTGTCCAGGGGCCGGTCTTCGCCAAAGTGGCGTATCCGCTGAAGCTGAAGGAGACGGGCGCCTACGGCATCAAGAGCCACGGGATCCTTCCCGATGAGGAGACCTTTATATTCGGACACGAACCTCCTGTCAAAGTGATGGGCTCCCCGGTTGTAAAATTGAGTCCGGATTAAACTCAGAATATTGAGCCGGGTCTTGCCCTTCACGATCGGTTTGCTCCAGATCGAAGCCAGGGGAGAGCATGCATCGGAATGATAAAGCCAGGGTGTGGAAACGAACATGATATAGTTCTTCATGCACCCCCCGATTCCTGACCAGTGATGAGTCCGTAAAGGCCGAACATTGATGAGCGCCGTGGAAGACTTGAAAATGGGATTGCTCAATACTCCCCGGTCATCAATGCCGATATTCTTTGAAGGAACTCCCACATCCATCACCCTTTGCTGGATGGCTTCTTCCAATTCTTTTGGGGTAGGAAGGTTGAACCAGCTATTCGATTTGATGCCGACGACATCGACCGGCTTGATTAACTTTCCCCAGGCCTGAGCAGGCTTTTCTTCACCCAATAATTCGCAGACCCCATCGTCGAGCATCTTCTGGAGGATCTTTGAATTGATTTGACCCTGCGGATCGATGGCATTCGCGTCCCGGATGAGGACGATTTTGACTTTTTCTTCTGCCTTGGCTTTTCCACTGAGGGATGGACCAAGAGCTGCGGCAAAAGCAGAATAGGCTGTGCCCCGAAGAAAATCCCTTCGGGTGATGGTTCGGTTTTTTTTCATCGTCATCCTCCCCTGCAAACCTTGAAAATAACCCCCTCACCCTGACCCTCTCCCGCGAGGGGAGAGGGAATTTAATTAAGGAATCGAACTGATATCCCCTCTCCCTTGAGGGGTGAGGGTGAGCCTACCTGCCGGTAGGCAGGGGTGGGGGTGACAAAGTTATTTTCCGGGCAATTTCTTCAGGACCGCCTCAATCAATTCCTCTGTTTTTTCAACAGAAGGCGCATCAAAGACCACCAGAATATACCGGCGGTGGATTTTAGCGGATGTCCATTTCCCATCCTCTATCTTAACTGTTTTTGAGACGGCAGTCTCCGGCAAGTAAGCCTTCAGAAAACTCTGAAAGGCTTTTTCAGCCTGTTTTTGGTCGGGGTACTGAATCAGGAGAAGAAAGGTTTTACCTTTCTCTCCGGCAAAAGGATAAGTGGCCAGAATCGCATTTGTTCGTGCTCCTAAATTAAGGATATTGTCATGGGAAATGAAGTAGTGATGATTCAGGATCGGATGGAGATGAAAATATCGAAGGCTTCTCTTGAGGAGACCCTCTTCGGGCAGGAATTGGATCAGTTTTGGTTCTGGGGTTTCTTTCTTAATATTCCTCGCTATGGTTTCGCCGATCGCCAAAATATCCTTCTTCGTGGCAGGGGTTTCTCTTTCAGCGAAGATATTGGCAAAGTATTTCCCCTTCCAGAATCTCAGAAGCCCCCCGCCGTAATCCGACCCCTGGCCGATTCCAACCTCTTCCTCCCCTGTTTCGTAAGAGAAGATTCCAAAGGCCTCCTCCGGAGAACCCATATCGAAGAGCTCCACCAATATGGAGGGATAGCCTGCCTTCAGGTAGCCCCGGACCATTAACAGTTTAAACGTGTAAGATCGATACAGCTCTGCCGCACCATCCATGTAGCGAAAGGCGCCATTTCGGTCGTAGAATTCGTCTTTTTGATCAGCCTGATAATCGCCTGCGATCCGGGGAAGAAGCCTCTTCATTGCCGCCTTTCTCCCCTCCTTCTCTGCGGAGAGGGCAGGGGTCCCTGACATCATCAAAATAATGATCATTAGAAGGGAAAGCATGAAATTTGCCGTCTAATGTTTTCTAACTCCCCTCTTGGACTTCTTCCCTCCCCTGGTGGGAGGGGAGGAAGGGGAGGGGGAAATAATGTTTTTCTTTGTCACCCATCTCTGAGCCGGCGGCCACCCACACCCTCCCCCATCAAGGGGGAGGGAATAATTATTCTTGTCCAACCGGGCAGGATTTAAAACAGTTAAAGCAGAAATATTGAAAACCGATGAACCCGGCCTGATAGAGGCGCCAGAAATTCACATCCTTGACCATCTTCTTCTGGTCTTCAGTCGAGCTTTCAGCAAACTTCGACCAGAAGCGGATAGCGCTCCCAATCCCATAGGGCTGGCTGTTTTTAAGGCATTTCATGTCATCCGTTTTGCCTTCTTGATCCAATGCTCCCGCAGGACAGTTTTCAACACAGGCATTGCACTCTGTACAAAGTTTCTCTAAAACCGGAGGGTCCGAAGGCAAATCAAGATCGGTGACCGCGGCGGTGAAAAGCACTCTTGAACCCATTTGTGGATGAATGACCAGATTGTGCCTGCCGAAGTTGCCCAGACCTGCGGCAATGGCGGCATGCCGCAATGAGATATCCCCTATGGTTCCCTTGGTTTCATAGCTCATATATAAAGGATAAGAAGGAGGTACGGTCATCGCTTTGGCCTTGAACTCCCTCTCCAGAAAGCGCGCCACCCTGTAGTTGGAGGAGCGTGCAAATTCCATCTCGTCGAGCCGGCCCCCCATGGCAATCTGCATGTTTTCGCTCTCACAATTTGAAAGTGTCTTGTAAGCGAGAACAACCAGCGATTTGGCTCCAGGGAAGATGGACTGCAAATCCGGAGACCTGGGGCTCTTGTAATCCTTCACCGACGCTATTCCAACATCATCCACTCCTATGCCCAAAACAAATTCCTTGATTTTCCCTTTCACAACGCACCTCTTTTTATTTGTTCGTTCATCGAAGGCCATTTAACGAGGCCCTCACGATACTCGATATAGTCCCAGATCTCCTGCCGGTATCTCTTCACTTCAAAAAATCCCTTCTCCATGCTGGCCAGGTCAACCAACAGTTTACCTGCAATGGCCCAGTTCGAATGGTCTTGACTGTTAAGGTGTTTATCCATTTTCATCACCGTCCGGTCTCATATGCCATTATATTAAAAAGCCCCCCACAAAGCAATTCATCAACTTGCGTGCTATGAAAACTGTCAAAACGAAGGAGTTAATTTGTCCCAGAGATCCTGGATGGTTTGTCCCCAAGGCCTGTTTTCAACGCCATCCATAATAAGGGAGATGAGGAAAACTATGGCCAGAATGACCAGGAAGGCAAAAAGAACAGTATCGTGGTAATGATAAAACTTTCCGACCCATTGGGCAGTTTGGTAAAAGGCAGTGTTTTCGTAAGGCGAACCCTTTTGCCCCTTTGAATAATAGGGGGTATCGATTCCGGAGAAGAGAATAAGGAGCCTTGAGCCGAGGTAGAGGAAAAAGACGAGAAGACCTGCAGCGATGGCAATCCGAGCCGGGAAGTTCAAGGTGAGAACAATAGCGTAGGTGAGCAGGCCGTAGAGAACACCTCCAATAAATGCCAAAGGGATTCGAATGGAGATGGAATTGAAAAAGCCCATAGACATTATTTACCCTTTGTATCAATTTAGCGGTTTGAAAAAACCGATCTCATCCCCCTTTGTCCCCCTTTGTCAAAAGAGGGAAACCTTTCTCCTCCCTTTGGAAAAGGGAGGTTGGGAGGGATTTTACAAGACGATTTCAAACAGCTAAATTGATACAACCTTTTAATTTCCTAAATCTCACAAGGTTCGCAAGGGTCTTGGCAGCCCTCTCCGGAGTGGGACAATTGGGAATTCCTGATTGTTCAAGACGCTGGACCTCTTCATCCCATATCCCTTCGGGTGCGGAGATGCAGCAGATTACAGGTTTTTTCCTTTCTAATTGAAGCAAGAACTCTGCGAGGGTTCCAACGGCTGATCTGTTTGCTGAGGCGAACATGATACAGAATATGATGGCGTCAATCTGTTCGTCCTTCAGCACAGCTTCCACCGTTCCTTTGATGGCTTCAGAATCATACCAGGCAGGGCCCATGTCCACAGGATTTGTCCGGAGGGCAAGGGGCGGGAGAAGCGTATCGACCTTTTTCTGAGTCTCGGAAGAGAAAGGCGATACCGATAACCCTTCCATCTCACATACATCACAGGCTGCCATTCCAGGTCCTGCCTGGCCGGAGAGCACAGCGACACGATTCCCTTCCGGGAGGAGAGAGATCGAGAGAGCCTTTGCCGTATCTAATAGTTCTTCCGAACTCTTTACGGTTAGAATACCAGCCTGCTTAAAGGCGGCCCCATAGATCTCATGTTTTCCTGCAAGGGAGCCGGTATGAAATTGCGAGGCTTTGTCCCCGGTTGAGGAACGCCCCACCTTATAAGCAATAATAGGTTTTTTCGAATTTCCTATTTTTGCCGCCTCGATCAATTTTCTCGGTTCATCAAGTCCTTCGAGGTACATGGCTATCACTTTTGTATCCGGATCTTCCTCCAGATATTCCAGCATATCCCAGAAATCGACATTACAGCGGTTTCCCAGACCTACGATCTTGCTCAACCCGACCTGATTCTTCATCGAAAGAAAACCGATGAGATGGGACATCCCACCGCTCTGGCTCACGAAGCCGATTCCCCCTTTCTCAACCCGGGAAAACTCGGGTGTGAAAGAGGCATTTAAAGGGAGATGGAGATTGACAATACCGAATGTATTCGGGCCGATGATCTTGATTCCGAACCGGTTTGCCAGTTCCGTAATCTCTTTTTGCAAAAACTCTCCCCTCCGGTCTTCGATCTCTTTGAAACCGGCGGTGATGAGGACGATTCCCTTAACAGCTTTTTCTTTACATTCAATGATCATTTTGGGGACCTGTTCGGCAGGAAGGACAATGATGGAGAGATCCACTTGTCCAGGGACCTGAAGAAGAGAAGGGTAGGCTTTGATTCCGAGAATTTCCTGTTTGCCTGGATTGACCGGGAAGATTTCCCCCGGATATTTTCCCTCGATTAGACTTCTCATCACATGAGACCCTAATTTGCCAGGGTTGTCCGACGCGCCAATCACGGCTACTGACTTCGGGTTGAAGATTGCGTCCAGGGCTTCCCATTTTTTCTCCATAGAATTCCTTTCTTGGCTCCTTTCCCTCTCCCCTCGGAGGAGAGAGGGAAAGCCTGCCTGCCCCGCCCTCGGCCGGGACCGCCTGCCTGCCGGTAGGCAGGGGTGAGGGGATCATACTGAATGATAGAATTGATTCAACGTATCTAATAATTTATACCAATTATTGATCATGATCAAATAATTTTATAAGGATTTTTCAAAGGTAGTGGTTGAGGTAGGGATTGAATTGGCAGCCACTTTCAGGATAACTCACAACATTGAATGTCGCGGATCATGCGTGGCTGTAAGTCGTTACCTGCATCCGACTTGTTCGACACTTCATATCGTTATTGTGCCCTCCATATAGAGAACCGCTTTGCCTGATATCTTCACGCGCTCGCCGGCCTGCTTGCAGAACAACTCGCCGCCTCGCTTTGAGACCTGAAATGCATGGAGATCGTTCTTACGAAGCACACCTGCCCAATAGGGAACCAAAACACAATGCGCAGATCCTGTCACCGGATCCTCGGATATGCCGACTCGGGGTGCGAAAAAGCGCGATACAAAGTCGCTCCGATATCCTCTTGCTGTAATGATGATGCCGCGACATGCTACACGTTCCAAGTCGAAAAAATTGGGCTGCACCGCCTTGACGGTCCTCTCGCTGTCCAACACCACAAGCAGATCCTCTGCGGAGCCGAGTACTGCTTGCGGTGTGACTCGCAACGCCTCGTTGAGTCCGGCGGGAGGAGCCTGGGGATGGGCAGGTCTTGCAGGGAAGTCCATTTCAAAGAGATCATCACGTTTTGTTACCACAAGCTCGCCGCTCTTACGTGTCTGAAACCGGATGTGTTCCTCCGGCCATTTCTGATAGGAAAAAAGAACGAAGGCGCTGGCCAATGTTGCATGGCCGCATAGCGCAACCTCAGTGATCGGAGTGAACCATCTGAGGTCAAAACCTTCGGCGTTACGAACCAAAAATGCCGTCTCAGACAGGTTGTTCTCGGCAGCCACGGCCTGTAGGATTAAGTCGTCGACCCAACGATCTAAAAAACAGACGGCCGCCGGGTTGCCAGCAAAGACCCGTGAGGTAAAAGCATCGACCTGGTATAGCGGTATTTTCATTTTCTCTTCCCTCGTCGAACATTATTTTTTATGTTTATTCCATATTTTCGCAGATTTTAAACCATTAACGGTTCTCTTTTGGCATAGAAAAGTCGATTTCGTATTTTTTTTCCAGAAAAGACAATTTTAGAAAATATTATATAGAATCAGGATAATTCAATCCTTTATTATTCAGATGGGTGTGGGTCTATTTCCATTATGACTTTCCGTCTGGAATATACACTTTTTTCAAAAATTAGGAAAGAGAAGCTTTTGATGAAAAAATGGGTTTCAATTTGTTATTATGGTAATGTATCTATTGTAGTGAGTCATAAATCCCTTTCCTTTGTTCGTCATTCCGGGCTTGACCCGGAATCCAGAAAAATAGAGACTGGATACCGCATCAAGTGCGGCATGACTTACCAACCAAAAGTAAAGAAGCGTTGGACGCCTACCCTATGAAGGCATATTAGCTCTAATTGAGATGAACCGCCGAAAGCGATTTTGGATAATTCTTTCCTCTATACTGTTAATATTGATTGGTTCGCTTAAAACCTTTGGCGCCTCTCATCCCTGTTGTCCGGATGACCTGGAGATTTCTTATCTTCTCAATCCGAAACCATCCCAGAAGTTTCACTACTTGGTTCGATATGAGACCTTTTTTTCGACCTCCCTGGGAAAAGAGAAGGGATTCTTTATCATCCTTCCGGAAGACTTTTATAAAAACCCTAAAGTCAGATACCCGGTCCTCTACCTTCTCCACGGATATAATTTTCATCGAACGGGGAGGTGGTGGAAGGTGCGATCTCCGGAAAAGGCGAGGAGAGTGTTATGTGAAGTTAAGGAAGAGGAATATCATTGGCTCCTCCATCAGGATATTGCGGTCATCGCTTATGCATTGATGGATTTTAATAACCGTACCTATCGGGATCTGGAGAGGTCCCTGGGAGAGCGATTTGAAGAGCTCTTAAAACATGGCGGTCTTGCGAAAGAGGATTATCACCCACGGGAGATTGCCCGCTCGATCGTCTCCGAAAATCTTGCTGCCGGGAAAAATCCGGAGGGTCTTTTCCACTCCATACAAAAAATGGTTCTTGTTCTTCCGGATGGGGACAATGGATTTTATACGGATGAGAATGAAGGGAAGACTCTTTTCCCTGCAACACAGAATCGAAAAGGCTGTGATGATTTCGAACAGGGTGAGGCATTTAACTATTCCCTCCTCCCCTTTTTTTCCATGAAGCCAGGCGCACTGGGAAGATACGAATCCTATTTTTTGGAGCTGGTGCAGTATCTTCATGACCGGTCTCTCTACCGGGAGAAATTTCTTCAAAGAAGAGGGATAGGGGGGATTTCAATCGGTGGATTCGGAGCAATCAAGCTGGGTTTGAAGTATCCCCATCTTTTTCAGTCCGTCAGCAGCCAGAGCGGGCTTCTTGATATCGGGTTATTGAAGAACAAGTGGATGATCAAAATGGTCCTGCCAGAATTTCTGGAAGTCTTCGGAAGGCTGGAAACAAAAAATATTCCTTCTTATTCCTCCATTGACCTGAAGCAACTTCGGGAGAACAATCCGATTGATCTTCTGAGACAACTGGGAATCACGCCGTTGCCCCACTCGATCTATTTCGACTATGGCAAAAAGGAGGGGTTTTCTTGGATTACGGAAGGAAATCAAAATTTTGAGAAGGCCTTAAGTGAGAGAAGCCATCAAATACCTATTCAGCCCTTCAATGGGAATTCCGAACACAACTATCAATTCTGGCGGAGCCGCTCCGGCAATATCCTCCAACACCATTCCGATGTCTTTCAGAGGATATTTTCCACTACACCTCAGCCTTAACATTTACTGTTCCATCAATATTCGGTCCAGCTTCTCTTTATCAATTCCCATTTGTTCCCATGCTTCAACATAAACAGGTCTTCCTTTCTCATCGTATGGATCGATAAGGACTTTCCTTAAAAAGAAAGGGGATTTCTTGGAATGGCAGTCTTTGCATCCCCTGAAACCAATGGCCAGGGAGCCGGACCGCACGTTATGGTTGAGGGAGAAATCGATGGACTGCGCCTGGTCATGCAGGATTTTTTCCACCCCCCCTTTTTTATCCAGACGGTAGAGAAACCCTCCTTTGATCAAGACCGGCAAGTTTGCGATCGGATTCCCGAAGCGATCTTTTCCCCGAAGGGCGATGAGAAAGGATCTGATCTCATCGAGAGAATTGACCTCGGGGATTCCATCTCCATCATCGTCTTTAAGGGAAGGTTTTTTAAATTCCCTGATCTTCCAGTGCGGGATGGGCCTGACCACATTGGCCTTTTCATCCATATCTCCCCAGTAGATTGCAATGGCAGATTTCACGGGAATAATCTTTCCTTTGAATTCCTTGAGAGCAGGATACCAGATCTCCGTTCTTTCCCTGGCGTGAGACGGTTTTGGATCCAGAGGGTCGGGGGATAGAAATTTTGACGTCTCGTGGATCTGGGTGTCTCCGTTGGTATGATCATAGACAAGCTCTGCCACCACGGATCGGTAAGGCAGGTGGCAGGTCTGACAGGCGATTCTCCTCATATGCTTGGGAGAGTAAGGGTGTTTGAACCTCGGCGCTCTTCTGTCTTTTCTTTTGTAATGGCAGTCTTCACAGGAGTTCATGGTATTGTCAAGATCATCCCTGACCGTTTGTTGGAGGGAATTTCCTTTGGCAAAATTATGTTCTTTGTCTCCCGGATGGCATGAGACACAATCCATGCCTTTGGCTTTGTGAATATCCGCTTCGAGATTCCAGTCATACCCCCTTTTTCTTTCACCATAGATGGCATGACAGGACCAGCAGTTTTCATCAGAGGGACGCCTCACGATCTGAAGATGGAGATTTTCACAGTCAGCCGCCTCTTTTTTTGTATAGTCGATATCCACCAGAACGGCTTTAGGATTCCTCTCTTCCTCCGGTGAGAGTTTGACCGTGGCCCACCCCGCTCCCACAGTCGGTCCATGCTTGAAGAATCTTCCTCTGAAGACTTCCCCACGTTCTTTCCAATGATATCCTTTGAGGTGACAGATGAGGCAGTCCGCCTCACTCCCACCACTGCGGTCCCAGGGAGCTCCATATTTCTCATCGCCCGCACTGAAGGGGGTATAATCTCCATCGACGACTGGATCGTCCCCGGATAGTTCATAGCCGAATTTTTTCGTTTCCTCGGTGTAGTAGGGATTTCCTTTACGGTCGAACTCTCCCCATCCTCCTCCCGGATGGCAGGCCCCACAGTTCTGGACAAAGTGGAAAGAGGATTTATCCATTTCGGAGAAATTCCGGTTTACTTTTCGAGTCAACTGACTCGAATCCGGGGAGGCAGGTGAATGCTTCCCAAATAATCCCGAAGAGAGGCTCCAGGGGTATTTCTCATCGTAGGTATCGCTTACAATAATTTTGCCGGTCCCATCGGCCCGCCCCTGCTGGAAGTGGTACCCACTAGTAATTCGTTGATAATCGTGGCAAGCGCCACAGGTCTTTTTGGGGCTATACGGAGACTTGCTTTCCAGAGTGAGAGGGATGCCATCGAAACCTCTCAGAATGATCTTCTCATGCGATGGAGCCTGAGAGGAAATCGCGCGTGGGAAAATAAGAAAAAGAGAGAAACTTACGAAAACCAAAAGGATCAAAAGACCTCTGATTGATCTTTTCAGAATGAGTCACCTCTCTCTATATCAAGGAGAAATATCCCAAATTACTCCTTCCTCCCCCGGCGCCTGCCTGAACGAAGCATTTCGGCGAAGGCAGGGGATAGGGTGAGTGTGAGGGGGCAATTGGATTATTAAACAGTATATTCTGAAAAGGGGTTTAGGGCAAGGGATTGTTTCTCTCAGAGATCTCCTGTCTCGCCATCTTTTTGGCCGTAGCCGTTAGGAACCATTGGTCTATCTTCCCTTCCAAGTAGGTGAGAAATTCTTGACGTGAAATATTAAACCGGTCCGTTTCAATAGCCACACCTTTTCGAGAATATCGCCAAAGTTTATCCGCATCTTTAACGATCCGGTCATTGAACGAGATGGGTCTTTTTCTCGAATCATGACCCCGTATGATCCGACAGATCTCCTCCACTTTTTTAGGAGGATAGTGCACCGCTTCCAAAATGTGTTTGGTTATCTTTGCCCCTTCCACTTCATGAACCCTTGTCAACTCAGGATTGGATGGATTTGGACCAAAAGCAGTGAGATGTAAGTTTTTTGGGACGGCATTCCACCCCACATCGTGGAGAAGAATCGCAGGGATAACAACCTCTTCATCACTCGTTTCGTGTTGGAGAAGCTTTAAAGCAAACCGGAGCGCGACCCGAGTGTGAATGAGATTCTTTCGGGTTCGGAGGAAGGGTTTAGCCTTTTCAAAAATTTTCTGATGGATCGGTTTTATCACCACTGGCTGGAAATGATCAATGACCAATTGTCAGTTATCAATTTTCAATTCAAACCTCAAACCTCTTTAAAACCCTCTCATCATTCTATTCAATATATAAGGGAGTTCGATACGCCCTGTGGGAGCCAGAATACGGCTACTGTAATCAGTCACATAGGTCGAGGTAAGAATATTTGTGATTCGTCTATACTCATCGCTATCAATGGCTTTCGCAATCTCGGTTAGACTACCTGCTGTCCCCTCTGCCACAATCGAAGGGCCGGCTCCTACCACGACTTGCCAGCCTCCAGTCATTTTAATGCCCTGTTTTTCCATGGTCGGAAGATGATCTTTGATGATAAACTCCGAGTATTCCTTCTCTTTTCCAGGAAGGATATTAAAATATTGGTTAAATTTCCATACCCGTAATTGAATACTATATTTTGTTATTTTTACCCGCCCCGTTGGCTTAAGAATCCGGCAACAATAATTGAGAACATATTGTTTCATCTGGGCTGTTACGGATTCATACTCTTCAGACTCCAAGGCCTTCTGGAGCTTTTGGAAGGAATCGACTGCTCCCACCGCTATGATCCGGGGTCCTTCTCCGATGACCACATGGAATCCACCGACAAGATTAATTCCTATCTTTTTCAGGGTCGGGATATGGTGATTGATAGCAAATTTTGTGTATTCTTCCTCTTTCCCCGGGATAATATCCCAGTGTTGATTGAATAAGAAAATCATCTTTCCTCCCATCGTCGATACATGGGCCACCCACTTACCTTCTGAAAAGCGAAGACATCATATCGATGATGACATCGGCATCGCTTCTCTTGGGTTTCCCTGAACTCGTGACGGGGCGGGTCTGAACGAGAAAAACGTTCTCAGGGAAGGGGAGGTCGATATCGATGGCCCACTCGAGATCCTGAGCGGATTGGTAATGGGCCTCTGAGATTTTACCCAACCGAACGATTTCGACTAACTCCTCGTCACTTAAGCAGAGCTGATTTTGTTTTTCAGAGGAGGGGGGTGAGCAAACCACCTTATTTCCCTCCAGCTGATAGCAGAGTAATTTAAAAGCGACGGTCTTCTCTAAAATCTCAGAGGATTGCTTATCCACAATGAAGTGATCAGGAGAAACCTCTCCTTTGACCACACTTTCGCCTAATCCCCAATTGCCTTCCACCACAATCTTACTCTCATCTCCGATGACCGGATCTATGGTAAACATGACTCCGGCACATTTCGCTTTGACCATTTTCTGAACACCAACGCTGATGGTGACTTTGTCGTGAGGCCATCCGACCTGGTTCCGGTAGGCAATGGCGCGATCCGTAAACAGGCTTGCCCAGCATTTCAATATATGGCGGACTACTTCCTCGCCGCCCCTGATCCAGAGATAGGATTCATGCTGCCCGGCGAAACTGGCTGTCTTCAGATCTTCGGAGGTGGCACTGGACCGAACAGCAACGGGAAGATCCGGGACCCTGCAGAGGTTGGCTAATTCTCTATAGGCTTCTTTAATCTCTTCTACAATCTTTTTTGGAATCGGAGTTGATTCAATGAGGTCCCGAATCTGGCGTCCCGCTTTCTCCAGGGCTTTGATGTCATCGAATTGGAGTTGAGGGAGGGTCCTCACGATCTGGTTTCGAACCCTCCCTTTATCCAAAAAGGCATCGAATGCCTGGGTGGTCACTGCGAATCCCGGAGGGACCCTTAGATCCATTTTTAACATTTCTCCAAGATTGGCATTTTTCCCACCGACCCGTGGTATATCTTTTCCTGAACAATCCTTAAACCAGATGATAAATTTGTTTCGTTTTTGAGGCATTCTATTTATCCAGAATATAAACGGCCCCCAGATTGCCGTCGACACGAATCCTTTGGCCGGACTTGATTGCTTGAGTTCCCGTAAAAACATTCATGACCACAGGGATGCCATACTCCCTACCCACAATAGCGGCATGGGAGAGGCTCGCCCCTCGATCCACCACAACCCCATTGATCATACTGAATACGGGCGTCCAGGCAGGAGAGGTGCTCATCGCAACAAGGATATCTCCTTTTTGAATGTTTGGTAAGTCTTCATCCCTAAGGACAACCCGAGCAATTCCTTCTGCCACACCTGAAGAGCCGCACGTCCCCAAGAGGTCTGCCTTGAGTTCAGGTTTTGGCACAGGCATGCTTCCCACCACCACCTTAAGGGCGATGGGATCAAGAGATTGGACCAATCCTCCAATCGCCATTTCCAAAGTAAACCCCTCTTTAAAGATGGCAGGAGGATTGTCCCTCTGGTTCCATCCTTCCCATTCTTTCCGTCGACGCTGGGCAATGGGTTTGAGATTGAGTTTGTCCGGATTAATCCCAGCCTTTCTCACCTCATCGGGCATGAGGAAGAAAATATCATCAGGTTGACTGATCGCTCCGCATTTGGCGAATCGATTTCCCAATCCCATACAGGATCTTCTCATCAAGGCATGGGTGTAAAGATCGAGATAATGGTTGTGCTCCTCACTGAAGCGGCTGCAATTTTGAGCCACCTTCATCAACATGGAGAACCAGCTCTTTTGTTCGGGAGCAATCTTGGCCAAGACCTCTTTTTCTGTATCTTTCCGTTCCTTTTCAATCTTCTTACGGTCCTGGTCTAAGTCGAATTCCCCACCTTTCTTTAGGTACATTTTTACCGTTTCGAAACCGGGCGTTGGGTCCTCCTGCCAGGTGGGGACATTGATCTCAGCCATTCGCTCCATCCTCCAGCCTGCTTCCTTTTCAAGGAATTCGTCGAACTCCTTCAAAAATTTCTTTCCTTTATCACTCTCTCCTAATTTAGTCTTCATCTGCTTTGAGGGTGTCTCCATAAAGAGACTTTCGAGCCCCATATCCTTAGCCTTTTTTGAGAACTCCCAGAGCCTGCGGTCCACTCGAAAACTTTCATTGTCAAAACCGGCCACTAATTTATGAAAAGTAGGATGGGTGTCATCGATTTTCAACAACTGCATACAGAGTTGCTCAAAGAGGACGTAGGGTGTATAAGTCCCATACATCATGTGCATATGGATTTCCCACATCCTTCGACAGGTATCGATTGTCTCCTCGAAGTTCTCAAGAAGTTTGATATTCGACGCAGTATTGACATCAAGGGCCTTTAAACTCTCATATCTTTTCAGTATTTCCTTAACATATCCACCCCAAAGACCATCATAGTTTTCTACGAAGGGACGGATCGCTTCTCTAAACTTCTTCTCCCTTTCTGCTTTCTCCTGGTCGGAGGTGACCATGAGAAGGGTTAGATATCCACCCCCATCTTTAAAACGCCAGTCCCATCCTTTCACCGTGGGAAGGGAGAGGGTTTCAGCGCCATACTGCATTCCATGCCGACAGAAATTGATCCAAAACCATCCGAACATAGGCGTCCATGGGGGCACAGAGTGGGTGGCATCGAGAAACCAAGCAGGTGATTGTTCTAAATCGTACTCCTCCATAAAATCAAGTCCGGGGACCACATCATAAAATTTCATTCTCCCACCTCCTTTAAAGTTTCGCAGCTCTAAAGATATATTCCATTTTCCCCCCGATCAGACTGAACCAAACTTTCATCCAAATTCTGCCTACACCTCCTTTCTGTGATGGGATACCTCGTCTTAAAAGTATGACTATACTACTGACAGGAAAGAAAGAAATCAAGTTAATTTTCGAGCTCGACAACCCTCGCCCTTTTTAAAGTTTGCAAAGCTTAATGATCTTTTCTGGAGTAATGGGTAAATCTCGAATACGAACACCGCATGCATTATAGATAGCATTAGCGATGGCTGGTGCCGTGGGGACATCCGCATATTCGGCAGTACCCGAAGCTCCAAAGGGTCCTTTTTCTCTTGGAATATTGAGAGTGATCACTTCCATCTCTGGCATGTCTTTGGCTCTCGGGACTTTAAATTTAGCGAAGCTATCGGTCTTCGTATACACAAACTCTTCCATGAGGGCATATCCGAGCCCCATATAGATGCCACCATGGAGCTGGCCCTCCACATTTTGGATATTGATCACTGTTCCAAGGTCATGGACGGAGGTGATCTTGAGGACAGTGACCTTGCCTGTCTTTATCTCGACGGATACTTCAGCCATCTGGATTCCAAAGGAATAGGTTTCCCATGGCACACCTTGACCGGTCTTGGGATCAGGCCTTGATGTTACAGGCTTATTGATTGCTTTATAAAGAGTAGGTAAACCTTTCACCTTCATCTCGCTGTATGTCTTTACCCCTTTTTCCTCCATGGCTCTTTTCAATTCTGCCACAGCCATCTGTACAGCTCTTCCTGATACATAGGTCTGACGGCTCCCGGCGGAAAAGTTCCCATCCGGTGTGATCTCCGTGTCGGTCGTAAAGACTTTGACCTTTTCCAATGGAAATCCCATGGTCTCTGCAGCGATCTGCCAGAACATCGTATTTGTCCCCTGTCCCATATCCGATGCTGCGATCCAAATCTGTAAGGTATCATCAGGAAGAAGTTCTGCCCACGCCTCAGATTGATCTGGGGCGCTCCGCCCTGGACCGAACCAAACCCCTCCTAAACCAACACCCTGTTTGATTTCATTGGTGATGTTTGCTTTGGCTTGTTTGAGCGCTTTCTCATAAAAAGGTTTTAGAGTCTCCATACATTCTTGGAATCCGATTGCGTGATCTAACACTTGGCCACAGATCGTCGTATCTCCTTTCACAAAGCCGTTTTCCATCCTGAGGGCTAAGGGGTCCATTTTTAATTCAATAGCCAGCTCATCGAGAATCGACTCGATCGCAAAAGCAACCTGGGGTGCGCCAAAGCCTCTCATGGCTCCCTTGAAAGCTGTATTGGTATAAACTGCTTTTCCATAAGCATGTGCATTCGGAAAGCGATAGGGTCCCTGGGAATGGATAATGCCTCGCTGCGTCACACTGTTGCTGAATGATTTATAGGCCCCACCATCTGCCGTGAGATCAAAATCCAATGCCATCAAGGTTCCATCTTTTTTGGCCCCCACTTTCACCTTCATCAAGAAGGGGTGGCGTTTCGGGGTAACTGCAAAGGTTTCGCTCCTCGTATAGACAAGCTTCACCGGCCTTTTCAGTTTTAGAGCAGTCAAACCGAGAATTCCACCTACGGAGACATCTAATTTTCCTCCAAACGCTCCTCCTGTAGGGGTTTGAATGACCCGTACTTTGTCCAGACTGAGGCCCAAACCCTCTGCAATGGTTTTTCGGTGGGCATGGATGTTCTGGCTTGCAGACATAATGATCAATTGCCCATTCTCATGGAGATAGGCAACGCCGGCATCGTTCTCGAGATAGGCATGTTCAACGGATTGCGTTGTGTAGGTTTTCTCAACCACCACCTCCGACTCTGAAAGACCCTTCTTCATATCACCATGGATAATGGGTTGTTCGAAAAAGAGATTGGATCGATCATCGTGGACCTTTATGGCGCCTTCCTTCAATGCTTCCTCAGGAGTGAGGACTGATTCTAAGGGTTCATAAGTGACTTCAATCTTCTCGATGGCGTAAGAGGCTATTTCCTCAGAGTTCGCCACAACAGCAGCCACGGGGTCTCCAATAAAGCGAACTTTATTTCCACATAAGATGGGTTGGTCATCACCGGCCATCTTCAAAATATTTGTTCCTTTCACATCCTCGGCAGTGAGCACAGCGAGGACTCCAGGAATCGCTTCCGCTTCTGCCTTCTCAATATGAACGATTTTAGCGTGGTGATGAGGGCTTCTTAAAACCTTGATGTGAGCACATCCGTCCACAGCGAGGTCAGCGGCGTAGAGGGTTGTTCCTGTAGCCTTTTCGAGTGCGTCCGGTCGGGTGACAGGTTGGCCAACCGTCCCTTTCCCGGTCAGTTTTAATTCGATGGATTTTGTTTTTCCCCGTAGATACGAGGCTGCCAGTTCAATCCCCTCAAAGATCTTTTGATAACCGGTACAACGGCAGATATGGGGTTGAAGAGCCCTCCTTATTTCGTCTCTTGAGGGATCAAGATTTTTGTCCAAAATGGACTTAGCCCGAACGATCATCCCTGGTGTACAGAAGCCGCACTGGATGGCTCCTGTTTTTGCAAAGGCTAATTGAAGGGGATGAGGATTTTTGAGGGTGCCGATACCCTCTATGGTCGTGATCTCTTTGCCCTGGGTTTTAGCCACAGGGACCCTACAGGCGAGGACGACTTCACCATCCATGATCACAGCACAGGTACCGCAGTGTCCTGCTGAACACCCTTCTTTCGTTCCGGTTAGCCCGAGATCCTCCCGAATCACTTTGAGTAAGCTTTTCCGGGGATCAGCGATCACCTTTTTTGGAATACCGTTTAGAGTAAAATTAATCTCGTGCATCCTTTAAGCATCCTCCGTTTGTTATTCATTTGTGTGATAAAGTTGATTTCGTATGGAGTTGCACCACAGCGTGAACAGGGTAAGAGGAAGCCCCACCTAAAACGCCCTCATCGTGCCAAAGATGAAATGTGACTACCTGAAATAGCATTAAGCAGCCGGAGGATAACTGAAAGGGCTAATGCATTGCCCTTCCACCATCTACTAAAATGGTTTGCCCGGTAATGAAATTGCTTTCATCGGATGCGAGGAAGATGACAGCGCCGAGAAGATCATTGGGTTGTTCCAGTCGTCTTAAAGGAGTTTTACTCACATCGTATTTAGTCACATCGGCGAGATGACGACTTGCCTCTGTATCTGTAAATCCTGGCGCAACGGTATTAATGTTAATATTATATGGCCCTAATTCAATGGCAAGGGCCCGGGTTAACCCGATTACCCCTCCCTTAGAGGACACATAGTGGATCAAACCATGGGACCCCGTAAAAAATACTTCAGAAGAGAGATTGACAATCTTTCCTTTTCCCTGTTGTTTCATATAAGGAAATACAGCCCTTGTGCATAGCCAGGGGCCTTTGACGTTCACGGCCATCACCTGATCCCATTCGTTGGGATCTATCTCCGTGAAAAATTTTCGAACCAATCCGTCGTAGATAGCGGCACAATTGACTAAGATATCGATCCTGCCAAAGGACTTAAATGTTTCTTCGGCGATCTTGATCGCATCCTTTTCAATAGAGACATCAGCCTGGAGAGCTTTCGCCAATCCGCCCAAGACTTCAATCTCCTTAACGGTTTTCTCCAGGTTGGTGAGATCCCTGCGGGTGACAGCCATGATTTTGGCCCCCTCTTTTGCCATACCGATAGAGAATTCTTTTCCCAGGCCCTTGGCAGCCCCTGTGACGACGGCCACTTTATCCTTGAGTCTCATCTATCTCCCTTTCTATGCGGTCCAATTGAGCATTGCTCATCGACCATTTTGCATTGGTCAGTTAATGGGTGTTTCCTCTTCTGTGGGTCTCCATTGATCATTGCGAATTGCTAATTGATCATTTTGTATTGTTTCTTTAATAAGCTCTTCCTTTTATCTCCCAGAGTTTCTCTAACTTGAAGTCTTCTGCAATGACCTTGAAGCAATTGTAACTGGAGCCTCGAGCAATGCCGCCTCCGGAATGCATGTTGGAAGAGCAGATATACATATTTTTGAGAAAGGGAAGACGATAGCCCGAGAGGTCTGGAATGGGTCTGAATCGGTCGGCCTGGGAAGCAAACATGGCCCCCTCGGCCCAACCTCCTTCCAGCATGTCGATGTTTCGCATGACTGTATCATAGGGGGTGGTAATGAAGGCCTCAATGACATTGTCACGGGTCATATTGGGGGCATAGATCTGCCACTGTTTCAACATTAAATCTTCCACCTCTTTCTTCATTTTGAGCCATTGTCTCTCGGAAAAGAGGTGAAGGGGGGGGGCGAATTCTTCAACCAAAATAGTGTGTTTTCCCGCAGGCGCCCGGGTCTTGTCCCAGATGGAGTCTGGGGCGGCGAGCATATACCACTTTTCAGGGAATCCCTTGGTAAAGATGTCCGCCTGGTATTTCCAGGAGAGGTATTCAGGGTCTTTATCTCCCATGTAGAGTCGAGGTTGACTGCCTATATCTGGATTGAAGGAGACCGCTTTATATTTGGGGAGTTCGTGCATGGCCATATTTCCCCAATAAATCTGGCTGCGGTCATACCGGATATTTCGTATGCGCCGTGCAACCTTTGGTGTCACATGATTTTCTCCTAAAAGCCTGAAGATAGTCTGGGGGATCCCTAAATCACTGACCACCAACTGTTTTGCTTCAACCTCTATCCCATTCGAAAGTTTGACCCCTTTGGCTCTTCCATTCTCAACAAGAACTTTATCCACTTCGGTTTCCACACAGAACTCCCCTCCCATGGCGCTGAAGGCCCTCTGGAGGGCATGTGTGATGGTGTGGGTTCCACCGATCACAATGGAGACAGACTCAAAAGAAAGGGTGAGGGCAATCACATGGACAAAAACATAGAGGCCAATCACATCGCCGGGGAAGCAGCCTGTTGAGGTTTCGATGGCCCTCATAAAGAGGCACTGGAGTTCAGGGCTTTCAAAAAGGTCTTTGGCGATCTGGGAGCCTGTCATGAATTGATAAACAGGATCAATTCCATCCACAGGATCACCGCAGAGTTTTTCAAGGGCATTTTTGACTCCCCACGGCGTGGGAGGACTATAACGATATTCCCGAAAAGCAGCCCTCCACTTTCTCTGATATTTTCCGAGGATATCGAGGTAGGTCTCCGCATCCGTTTTGGAGAAGCGGGCGATCTCGTTATAGGTCTTCTTCACATTTTCATTCGAAAGTTCTTCTTTTCCCGTTACAGGATCGATTACCTTCCAGGCTGAGTAACCGACAAAACAGGTTCCATCCGGATAAACCATCCCTTCATTCTGTTCCGGGAAGATATATTTTAGACCATATTCCCTCAGATTGAAGTCGGTGTAAACTGGGTGGGTCCAGACGCGGGTGAAGTGGGCGCATGTATTCTGGATAAATCCGGGTAGGGGAAGCTCTTCACCGCAGGCACCTCCCCCTAATTCATGTTGACGTTCGCAGACCAATGTTTTGAGACCTGCGTGTTGCAAATAGCAGGCAATGATCGTCCCGTGGTGTCCTCCGCCAATAACAATCGCATCATAACTTGTATCCGGCATGGGGTTTCCTCCTTTTCTATTTCTTTTTTTTCATCATCAACGCAATGGCATAATAGAGGATAGAGGGTTTAATGAGGAGCTTGATGAAGTTCCTCAGGTCCGCTCCTTCCAGAGTAGCTGTAATCACCCAATGGATGGGTTCTGAAGACTCGATCTTCAATTTTAAGGTGTCCCCTCCATCCGGATCTTTGAGAAGCTGGGTAAAGGCCGCAGTCATCGTTGTCTGGCCCAAACCTGTCGAATTGACTTTCATCTTTGACCTCCTATAACAAACCTTCTGCCTTTGCCTTCGTCACGATCTCAGGTTCTTTCCACCACTTATTAATTGCGAGATCCTGAGCAATTCGATTGGCCGCATTATATCCTGCGCCATAGGTGACCAGGCCTCCAGGGAAAGTGGAAGCGCCACAAAGGTAGAGATTTTTAATGGGCGTTGCGTATTGAGAACAAAGTTCATTCGGTCTGAGATATCCCATTTGAAGAGGGTAGTAACCTCCCTGTTTAATCGATCCCTCCACCATATCCGCGAATTTGTTTTCGATATCGAGGGGAGAGGCGATGTAGGTCCAGAGGATGTTGTCCTCACTCATGTTGGGTGCATATTTTTTGAGCTTATCGATGAGCTCTTTGGCATGTTCTTGACGGATCTTATACCATCTCTCGGGGCCCCCTTCCTTCAAACGGTAAGGTGCATGTTCTGATATTAAACCGGTGTGTCTCCCTGGAGGCGCTTCTGAGGGATCGAAAACGGTTGGGAAGCAGCAGTTGAATCCGGATGGCTTGATCTCTCCATTTTTTAAGGCTTTAAAATGATCGATCAGATTCTCTTCCGTCTCAAATCCGAGAACATAAATAAAGGCTTTATTCAGATCGGGGTTCGAAGCGGCAGCAACAAATTGGGGTGCGTTAAAAAGCGCAAGGTGGACATCAAAGAGGGACCATTTTTCCCATTTCCAGTCCTTTGTCCGCGTAACAAAATCTTTTGAGAGGTTCTTCTCTCCGATATACTTCAGGAAGGTTTGATAAGGATCGATGCTGGAGGCAACAAATTTCGTTGCCTCATAAACCGTTCCATCGTCTAATTCAACGCCTTTTGCAGTCCCGTTTTCGACAATAATTCTCTTGATGATCTGACTCCCCAAAATCATCCCTCTGTGTCGGTAGAGAAATTTTGACATCAAATTGGCCATGTGGTGGGAGCCACCCATACAGAGCCTGTAATTTGCGGCTCGATTGACCATGAGGGGAACGAGGTACCCGAGTCCTTCTAAGTCATAATCCAATCCCCACATACACGTAACATATAGCATCAATGTTCTGACTTGATTATTTTCAAAAATCCCATGGATGATATCGATCGGTTTTTTTTCAGAAAGTACACTGATCTCTTGACCTAATGGTTTAGAGTGGAGTTTAATCACCTGTTCAATGGCTGGTTTGGCCATATCGTAAGTGGCGGGTCCAAGAAATGCGTCTACATATCCCTTAAACCGTTTATAAGTATCCCGATAGGCATCTGCGTCTTTCTTTGAAAATTGGGCGAAGGATGAGCATGTCCTCTCCACGTCAGAGTAGATACAGAGACTCCTACCGTCCAAGAAGGGCATAGCCATGACGACTTCGGGATGGATATATTTCAGATCGTAGGTTTGATCTAATTGGAGATCTGCAAAGACCGGAGCGTAATCCACCATGGGATGGTAGATCGCATGGGTATTGTGGATGAAGCCTGGGATGGTGATCATCTCTGAGCAGAGGCCTCCTCCCATTTCGTATCTCTTCTCTAAAATAAGAATCTTGAGCCCTGCCTTGGCCAGGTAGCAACCTAAAGTGAGTCCGTTTGGCCCACCACCAATGATAATGCCATCATATTGGGGCATAATTTTCTCTCCTTTCCTAACGATAATTTTCAATTATAAGTTAGTATGTAATAAAAACTACATTTTAAAGAATTGACAAGTCAATGTAATTATTCTTATAATACCATAAAAAAAACTTATAGTAATCCGTAAAACTCTTTTATTTCAAAGGGTTTTAGTACATTAATTTTATGATTTTTCTATCCAAATCTCCATGCCCCACATGGGCACTACGAAGCATGAAAATAAGCACCCCCACCCCGCCTCTCCCCCCTCAGAGGGGGAGGGTGAGGGAGGGGGGTGGTCCTTATTTGCGTGTTAAATAATCTTAGTTATTGATTTAGGAGGATTTTTGAATCTCAGACAGTTGGAAGCATTTTATTTAGTTATCAAGAGAAAGAGTTTTACTCGGGCGGCGGAAGAATTAAATGTCACCCAACCTGCTGTGACGATCCAGGTCAAATCCTTTGAAAAATCATTGAATTTAAAACTCATTCAACAAGTTGGGAAAAGAATGCAGTTAACCGAAGCGGGAGAGCTTCTCTACCAATATGCAGAGAAGATTTTCGAACTTGTATCTGATGCCAACGAGAAGATGAGGGATTTCAAGAAATTGATGAGAGGGACTCTTCAAATTGGAGCAACGAAAAATTATGCCCGCTACATCATGCCTTCCTTGCTCTCCGAGTTTCAGAGAAGATACCCGCGTATCAAAGTCATCTTAGATGAAGGGAATTCCGAGGATATGGCCAAGAGCGTCCTCGAGAAGAAAAATGAATTAGCCCTTATCTCCCAGCTTAATCTGGATCGAAAAATCAAATCCCTCTTTTTCTCAACAGTAGAGTTTGTTCTGGTTGCCTCACCTGAACACAGGTTCTCACAGAGGAAGAGTATCTCTCTGAGAGAACTGAATGGTGAATCGGTGATTTTGAGGGAGAAGGGATCCGGTTCAAGAGCAGCCGTTCTGAGAAAATTTCAGGAATATGGGATTTGGCCATCGGTGATTATGGAGGCAAGTAGTTTGGACTTTATAGTGGGATACGTGAAGCAGAATAAAGGGGTTTCCTTCATGTTTGAGCCTGACATCAAAGAGGAATTGGAGAAGGGAACCTTAAAAGTCATTTCCCTTGAAGAGGGGAATATCATTTTCTTTACCGATCTCATCTACCACAGCGAAAAATCTCTCTCCCCTCCGAGCGAAGCCTTTCTGAAGATGGTGAAGGAGTTGAAAAAAGAATTGGTTCCGCCACTGCCATGACCCCTTCATAAAGATCTCTTTACCCCGTTAGAAAACCCCGCGGCTCGAAGCGGGGAGGATGGCTGTTCCTTTTTCAGCGAACACTGGGTTTAATGCCCCGCGTGAGCTTTCCCGTCAGAAAGTGGAAGATTTTCTAACGGGGTAAAGCTTGATAAATTGCTTCACAGCTTCTTCGGCAAATTCAAGGGTATTGAGGTGAAGGTCGATTTCAATGAGGGGGATCTTAGGATGGAGGTGCGTTTTTAGTTCTTGGACAAAGGCTTTGTCAGCCTCCGGATCATAGAGAGGCATTCCTTCCTTGTCGAGAGAAGACCATCCCTTTAATGGAATGAGCATAGCGACAGGTCCTTTTGATTGATTTAATTTTCTGGCCACCTCTCTCGCAATCTCCCTCAATTCTTGAGAATATGTACGGGCTTGAACCCTGAAGGCGTCCGGGATGAAAAGTTTTCTATTCTTGATATCCTTTGAAATCCATAGGGGGTCTCCCCGATCGCCTCTCTCCAAAGGCCCGCAGCTCAACATATCAAATCCACAAGGCGTAACGATTTGAGGAATTCCCATTTCTCCAGCTCTCTCCAAGCGACTCGGACCCGCGGCCCGGTTTCCCCCTAATAGCTCTTCACTGACACCTGCGGGGACAATGTCCATCACTCCCTGGAAGAGCCCTTCTCCGATTAAATCCTCCATTGCCCTGTCACCCATTCCCTGGGCATGAAAAGGGATTACTTCGAATCCCTTTTCTTCTAAAAGATGTCTGATGTGAGAACAGCATTCCTCTGAAAATTTAAACTCCGTTAAGGCGATCAAATCTTTTTTATGAGTGGTTTTGGAAAGAGAGGCAAGTCCTCCTCCCATTTCCACCATTCCGCAGATCGCCCCCGCTGCTCGTTTTAATACATCTTCGACAAAGGGATTAGATCCTACAACGTCCACTACTGAATGGAAGATAGCGATATCCTTTGTGCCGAAATACCCTCCTGCATAAGCGGGGACGGCAGCCATACTCGAGAGCATGACTTTAGGGATCCCAAAGGGAAGGGATTTCATGATGGCTGTTGCGATCGCTGTATTGCTCGCTCCTCCGAAGGAAATGATCCCATGAAGCTCTCCCTTTTCCAAAAGGGTCTTGACTTTCTTAATGGCGCCATCAATCATGATCGAGGCGACCTTACCTGTCCCTTTCATCTTTCTCACTTCTTCAATATTCCATCCACCATCCTTGGCAACTTCTTTAGCAGAAATATCAGGGGGTATAGAGGGTTCCCCCCCCGTGTTGGTATCGAGAAGAATGACCCGATGGCCTCTTCCTTGAATCAGGCTTTTCAGAAAAGCGGCCTCGGAGCCTTTCGTATCTAATGTTGATATCAAAATGATGGTGTTTTTCTTCAATCGAACTCCCCCCTTGGGCTTCATCTTAAGGTATGGTATGTTAAATTATGAAGGTAATCAACATAAAACATTTTCTGAGCCTTGCCACGGGGAACACGGCCCGAATCATTCCTCTTCTCAAGAGAGTCGCGTGGAAGCGACACACGGAATCCTATAAAGGAAATGTTTAAAATGGGGAGGGTGTTTGTTATAATGTTAGAAATATTTCTTCAAAGGAGGAAGGAGCTATGTTCAAAGTAAATTGGGCCTCTTATCAACTTCCTTGTCCAGTCGTTTTTGTGAGTACGGCTTACCAAGGGAAAATGGACATCATGACGGCTACAGCCTTTGTAATTTCAGAAACCGAGCCCCTTTTGGCAGTGAGTCTGGCAAAGGGGCATCTTACCTCCGAGCTGATCGAGGGATCAGGGAGATTCACCCTCGTCCTTGCTTCTGGGACTCAGAAGGAATTGGCTTTAAGAATGGGAAGCATGAGCGGAGAAGAGAAGGTTAAAGAGATCACTTTTGAAACCGTTTCCGGAGAGCCTGGAAAGCCTCCGGTCCCGAAAGGATCCTCAGCCTGGTTTGAATGCCAGGTTACAACTCGCTACGATATTAGCGACTACCATCTCTTTATCGGTAAGGTGACAAGTCAGAAGGATATGGGCAATTCCCCTCTCCTTTGGTGCAAGGATGGTGGGTTTTTCACCCTGAAATCGGTATAGGTTTTCTGATATTTCCAGTTTTTGGGAAAAATGGATCAAAGCGAATGAAAAGGATCTTTCTGGACAAGAGGTTCTGGAGAGAGTCCAGGGAAAACTGGGTCAGTTTTGAGAGCGACCCGAAACTCCGGGCCACCAAGGGAAATATTTACGGTCGCTGTGTCCCCTGCATCACCAACCTCTATCAGCAACTTCAGGAGGGAAAGGAAGAAATTGAATTAAAGGAGGCTTATCGCTGCTGGAAGGTCGTGGCTGTGCTTAAGAATAAGGAAGACTGTTTGGAGGTGTTGGATGAGTATGAAAAAAATTATCTTGGGGATCATTATGTGAAAGGCAAGTTTGGGTCGAGCCAATCCTCGAAGACATCGAAAGTGTTGATGTTCCACATGGAAGAAGAAGAGGAGAAAGACCGCCTTTTCCAGGAGCTTCAATCCTGTGTTAAAAAAGTGGATCCGGATGCAAAAGTTTTTTGTCAAAAGGCTTGCGCCAACCTCTATCACGATCTTCTTGGAGACTGGAAAGAGTGGAAGGAAGTGACAAGAGTGAAGAGACCGGAAATCAGGCCGATGTTGCTCGAGAAGATTAAGAAGTTGTTGTATTGGGAAAAAGGGTGAGGGTCCTTTTATTTTGTGTTTTTATGTGCCGCTGACTCATGAAATATTAAAAACTTTCGATTACCTCCACTTCTAAAATATCCCCTGTCGCAACAGAAAGCGCCTCTTTGATATTTTGAGGTGCGATCAATTCCATTTTATTATCGGGGTAACCCTCGACCAGGGGCAAGACGATGGCGGCTTTTAACAGGCCATTGATGAGAACGAGGTAACACCGGGCGCTACAAAAAGAGGGATCTTCAGGAATGATTTCTATGCCCCTTTGGGCTTTGAGGTTTTGGTAGGCCACTATAGATTCGGGTTCAAGGATATCAAGATTTAAGGTGCCCGGATAGAGGTCGATAGAAAGCTTTTCGATAAACTGTCTTTTCACCCAGGGGATCTGAGTGAAATGACCTGCCTCCCTGAGTCCTTCAACAATCCTTCCCCTGATCTTAATGGTTCAGTCCTTTCTTTCTCAGAGCCTTTTTTATCTTGGCGCTTCCCCACCGGTCAAACAGGTCGTGCTCAATATGGAACAGGTCGAGGATTTTACCGATGGTATGGTTAATCAGATCATCCATGGTCCTGGGATGAAAATAGAAGGCAGGGATAGGCGGGAGAATGATCGCCCCCGAGTCGGCGAGGTTCATCATGAGATTGAGATGGCCTTTATGGAGGGGTGTCTCCCTCACGGCAAGAACCAATTTTCTTCTCTCTTTCATCGTCACATCTGCCGCACGAATGAGAAGATTCACATTAAAAGAATTGGCAATCGCCGAAAGGCTCTTGATGGAACAGGGGATGACCACCATTCCATCTGTGTGGAATGAACCGCTGGCAATATCCGCTCCCACATCTTTGATATCGTAAACAACCTTTGCCAAAGAATTGACTTGCTCTATCTTCCAATCGGTCTCCATCCGGATGTTCTTTTCACCGGCCTCGGTGATCACAAGATGGGTTTCCACATTCGATTTGGAGAGGACTTCAAGTAGCCTGATGCCATAGATGGCTCCAGTAGCGCCGGAGATTCCTACGATCAGTCTCTTCATCTCATCCCCCTTTGGTTAGTTTCTGAAGGACAGGAGTGATTCTTTTTTTCACCTCTTCCGGGACCTCAACCTTTTCAAAGCCTCCGGGTTGGGGTTTGGTCGCATCCAACCCCATCTTGGCTGTTAAAAATCCATCGCCCGAAGAGGGATCAATGGGTTGACCTCTCAGGTTAGTCACGATGATCAGGTCTTTGTCCGCTTGAAATCGTGTCGCCATGGCCCATTCCACCTCCCGATCATCCTGTATGTTGACATCCGTATTGACGGCGATAACCTTTTTAATGTTAGTAAACGAGAGAGCCAGAGAGAGTGCCCTCCGGATTTCACCCCTATTTTCCGTATCCAGGTTCATCACGGCATGCGCCCCGAATGTTCCAGGAATAAGGCGTATTCCTCTGATGGAGGGGATTTCTCTTTTCATCTTCGGAATGAAATCGAGGCCGTGGACCAGGTAAAGGAGATTGTCGACTTCAAGGCTCCAGGGAACGATGGCATGGTAGATGGCATTTTCTCGGAAAGTGACCGCCGTGACCTGGATCTCAGGGCTTTTTGAGAAACCCATATAATACCCGCTCGATTCTCCGAGTATGCCATCCTCTTCTTTGCCTTCCGGATCGATAAAACCTTCGATCACAATTTCGGCAAAGGCCGGAATTTCAAGATCAACGTTTCCAGCCCTCACTATTGGGACAGCTTTGCCCCTGATGCCCCCGGCGATGGAGAGTTTGTCCACTTCAAGAGGCGCTTTCAGGATAGCGGCGATGAAAATGAGAGGGTCCAGACCGATCATCGTTGCGATCTCCATCTTCTGACGCTTCTTTTTATATTTTCCATAGATTTCCGAAAGAGGAGGATTGAGGAGTGAAATGCCCAGCCGGTCTTTTCCTCTCACCTCCATTCTGTGAAGCCCCCTTCCGATCACCCCGGTCTCCGGGTTTCGTCCTGATGAAAACCCTGAGGTAATATAAGGTCCGGAATCTTTGGCGTAGTGGATCAGGGCAGGGAGAAGTTTTGTCAGATCCATCCCCCTCCCTTTTTTAAACACCTTTCTCGAAGAAGCATCCCGGATCAACACAGGAGGCAATTTTTTTTCCATCCTTTTGGGGAATTCATCGAAGAGTTTCTCAGGATCGATCCCCAGGGCAAGGCTGAGACGTCTCCTCGTTCCAAGGAGATTGCCCACTACAGGTAACTGGTAGCCCTTGACCTTTTCAAAAAGAATGGCCGGAGCGTCCTTCTTTCCTAATTCGGAAAGGACGGCTGAGATTTCATATTTAGGATCGAGAGGGGCCGAAATGGAAAGCAGGTCTCCCTGAATTCTCAACGTCTCAATGAAACTTCTGATTCCTGAGATTGCCATTGGGTCGTGTCCTCAAGGTATTATTAACAGTCTCACAATAAGGACGACATTGTTTTATAAAATTCCTCCTCACCTCCCTTTGCCTGTCTTTGACAGGAAAAAGATTACCAAAGGGAGGGAAATTACCCCTCTTTGGCCGCCGGCCCATAGGGCCTCTGGCCCGGAGGGCAAAGAGGGGCCAGGGGAGATTTTGCGGTGCATGTCAATGCAATTTTGAGACGCTTATCAACCAAATTTATTTACTTCTTTTATGATTTTGATGGACCAGGGTTTTTCCTGGAGCTGACCTCTGCCCAGCCTGACCCAGAGGAGGTCCGGGTATTTTGATTCGGACTTTGAAACGATTGCGGAAGCGTAGAAACTTCGGTATTTGTACCTTCTATCTGTAGGGGTGAGGTCGCGAAGGATCATTTCCATCTCCTGATCTTCAGGAACCCCGGAGAGATCTGACAAGATAAATGTATCATACTCTTTTGATGCCATGTGATTCCTCCTCAATCTTTGAATCCATAAGATTTCCAGTTCTTTAAAACTTTTTCCCGGACCTCTTTGGGATAGACATTATTAAACGAAACTTTAATGGGAAGGTCTGACTCCGGCCAGTCCAGAGGGAAGGTGCAGTCAAAAAGGACCTGGGACCCGCGGCTCCATTTCCGCTCCTCCGGGTCGGCAAAAGGATAAAGCGGAGTTCCTGGGGCTTGTTCGTATTTCCGAATCCCCCTGCTGGGGTGGCATTTCGTGCAGAGGGCATGGATCACATCGTCTTTGCTATAAATATCGGTTTCATGATCGACGACCACGACCATAGTAAACCATGGGCTTAGCTTGCTTCCAAAGACGAGGTTGGCGATCTGACTGGCAATACCGCTATAGGCGGGTTTGACTCCAACCACAACAAGGTGATGCGTCGATTCCGGAAGCATGTAAACTCCGGTAATCGGAATGCCCTGGCTCTCCAGAAGTTTTCGCATCTCCAACCCCAGTGAGAAGGAACGAAGAAGCTGGCCCTCATCTGTAGGAATTCCCATATTGGAAACGGTCATGATGGGATTATTCCGGAAGGTGATGGCCTTAATCCGGTAAACGGTTCTGGGCTCTCTCGGAGAGGTTCGATAACCTGTGTATTCGCCGAAAGGAGCTTCTTCGATCTTGATGTTGGGAAGGACTTCCCCTTCAATGATAATCTCTGCATGCGCAGGGACTTGGAGGTCGCAGGTCTCGCACTTCACCAGTTCGACCGGTCTTCCCATCAGCATTCCTGCAAACTGGTCCTCAGGAATGGGTGAGGGGGCACAGGCGGCAACGCCTGAAAGAGGGTCGCAGCCGATGACCGTTGCAAAGGGCATGGGTTTATTCTTTGGAACATACTTACCATAAAACATCTTTCCCATATCGGAAAAGGGAAGCACCGGACCGACCATGGTTTTTTCATCAAAAACCATCTGGCGATACATTCCCCAATTGATCGATGCGGTCTCGGGGTCTTTTGAAACCACAAAGTGCCAGGTTGCCAGATATCTTCCTCCATCCCCGTCGTGGACCATCGGACCTGGGAGTTTTAATAGGTCCGCATCCTTATTTAGCCAGATGTTCTCCTTGCAGGGAGCTTTCTTCTTTTCAACAAGGATGGGGTGAACCGGTTCCTGGGTCGTTCTCCGCACGTACTCATTCGAGATTTCAGGAACAGAGGCGTCTGGATTCATCCCCATAGCAATGGCCAGCCTCTTATAGGTTGCAAGAGGAGCTCCCAATGCCTCAAATCCAGGATAGTCCTTGATCTTTTTGAAATAAGGGGAAGCTGACTTCTTCTCGCAAACCCTTCTTACGATTGCTCCCAACTCAAGATCCCAGTCCACTTCCTGCTGGATGGTCACGAGGTCGTTATTTACCTCTAACGCTTTGATAAATTCCCGGTTGTCCTTAAAAACTGGATAAGGCATGATCCTTCTCTCCTTTCTTCACCTCATTCACAATAAGAGTTACTCTGATTTCGAAATCCTCCCAATCACCGTCTCCCACTTTCCCTGCGCCCTGAGGATAAATTCGGCGGTTTCTCTCACGACTCCCTTGCCGCCACCGGCGAGGGTGATGTAATCGGCTGTCTCCTTTGCCTCGATTGCACCATCGGACGGGGCTACCGAGAACCCGACTCTTTTCATTACGCCTAAATCGATCATCTCATCTCCCACATAACAGAAATCCTCATCTTTAAATCCTGACTCTTTCTCAAACTCGTCGAGCTTTCCTATTTTGGCAGAGGTCCCCCAGAGCTTTTCAGGAGTGATTCCATAGATATGCCCCACCTGTTCATCAGCCCTTGAAATTTTACTGGTGAGGAATGCAACCTCAATGCCTGCTTCCCGCAGGGCCGCACAGCCCAGACGGTCCCGCAGTGAGAAGCATTCTGACTTTTTCCCATCGTCCGTATAGTAGAGGGTGTTGTCGGTTAATATTCCATGGATATCGAGGATGACAAACCTCACTTTCTTTGCTTTTTCGATAGCAAACTCTTTTGCAATCATTGCTTCACCTCACTTGAAAAATGGAATGATGGAATGTTGGAATACTGGAATAATGAAAAACACTCCCTTATGATTTTTACCCATCATTCCAATATTCCACCTTTCCAATATTCCGATTGATTTTTGATTCTACTTGTATCCCATCTTGGTGACTTTCTCGACCCAGGCTTCCCATTGACCCAAGGCTCGCAGGATGAATTCACAAGTTTCCCTAATTGGGCCCCTCCCTCCGGGGGCAGTGGTGATATAATCGGCAATCTCCTTCACTTCATCGATGGCATCTGCTGTTGCCACGGCGAAACCCACCCGCTTCATAAGAGCGATATCGGTCACTTCGCAACCTATGTAACCGACATTCTCGTCACCTATCCCCAGTTCCTTTTTCAGTTCCTCAAATTTTGCCACCTTATCTTTAATTTTGTAGTAAAATTTATCCAGCTTGAGTTCACGGGCACGAAACAGGCCTTCCTCATCAATGGATGTGGTGTCAAGAAAGGCAATCTGAATCCCATTAGCCGTAAGGGAGAGGTCACCAAACCCATCCATATGCCAGAAGGCGTACCTTCGTCTTCCCTCAATGTCACAGAAGAAGGTATTCGGCGTAAGCACGCCATGTACATCATGGACAAAGAGCTTCACTTTTTTTGCCTTTTCCTTCGCCTTTTCAAGATCCTTTTCGAAAGCCATAAGTTTCTCCTTTAAAATATGGAATATTGGAACACTGGAATGTTGGAATGATGGGTGAAAATCACAAGGGAATGGTTTTTTTCATTATTCCAGTATTCCAATATTCCATTACTCCAGCATCATTCTTCAAACCCATATTCCTTCCAGCGGGATTTCACTTTTGCCAGCATGGACTCCGAGAGCTTGATCTCCGTGGGTTTGACTTTCCATTCAAAAGGTATCGTTGCATCCATGATGATCCGCGAGGTGATGAACTTGTTGTCATCCGGTCCGAGGGATGGATCGAGGGGCGTCGACCTACCTCTATTGATAATCTGCGTTCCCCGCGCCGGATTGTAACGGGTGCCAAGGGCCCACCACACCCTCGGAAGGTCGTCCGCATCGATATCGTCATCAACGATGATCACACACTTGATCCCGTACATCCCTGTATTGCTTGCAATGACCGCCGCCCCTACCTGGTCCGCATGACCCGGATACATCTGCTCTACGGAGACGACCACAATGAAGCGTCCGGATGCTTCCGGCAGGGTATAGACCGACTTAATGCCCGGGATATCCATCTTAACCAGATCCGTCCACAAGCTTGCGTTGCGCGTAAAAGCATAGAGGATATGCTGGTCCCCCACGGGTCTGCCCACGCTCGTCTCCCAGAGGATTGGGTTGTTTCTGTAGTAAATGCGTTTCACTTCAAGAGCCGGTTTGGGAATCGGCTTAATCAGTTCTTCGGTGTAGTAGCCCGTATACTCGCCAAAGGGGCCTTCGTTCCTCAAATTCTGAGGATCGACTTCCCCTTCCAGTACGATCTCCGCGGCCGCAGGAATAGGAAGGCCGGTGAGCTGGCCCTTCACGATTTCGACGGGTTCACCGCGCAATGAGCTTACGACATCGTACCCGCTTTTGGCCTTGACCGTGGCGGCGCTTGCAAAGATATGCAGGGGGTCGCCGCCTATAATTGCGCAGGCCGGCATCTTTTTGCCTGTCTTCCCGTACTTCTTCATGATCCTGTCACCTTTTTTCCCTTTGAGAATCTGGACGCCGACGGTTTTATCATCGAGGATGCCCATGCGGTACGTACCGAGGTTTATGTCACCTGTGTCCGGGTCCTGCAACACCAAGAATACTGCGGTACCAAAGTATCGGCCTCCATCCAGTTCGTAAAACCTGGGGGATGGAAAGGCGAGGGTATCGACCTTATCACCCTCGAGGATATTCTCGAAGATGGGGCCGTCTTTCTGTTCCTTTGCCCGGATGACCTCCTTAACGGCGACATTGACCCATTCCTTCGTGAGCTGGACCATGGAGAGGTCCGGGCTCTTTCCAAGGATGATTGCGAGCCTCTTGGTCGTGCCGAAGGCGCCGGTTAAGACCGGGCTCTTATACCCCTTGACGTTCTCAAAGAGCAGCGCCGGGCCGCTTTTCTCTTCAACAAGCTTCGAAATGTGAGAAATCTCAAGGTCCCAGTCCACCTCAGCCTTGATCCGTTTTAACTCTCCTTCTTTTTCGCACTTCTTTATGAAATCCCTGAGGTCCATA